>Ga0209717_1000021_pt1 | contig 202082 bp, 143 predicted proteins | sample AD_UKC048_MetaG_FD_184418 | JGI IMG/M metagenome (GOLD analysis project Ga0209717, IMG submission 184418) | Active sludge microbial communities of municipal wastewater-treating anaerobic digesters from USA - AD_UKC048_MetaG (SPAdes) (version 2) | ecosystem: Engineered > Bioreactor > Anaerobic... | reverse complement strand
AGGCACTCAATATCATCATGCAAAAATATACCGGTCGCGACTTTAAATACAGCGCACCATCCATCAGGGAAGTAGCTACATATAAAGTGTTGGTTGATAAGATCTACGGAAAAGAATTCGGATATTAAGAAATTGTTTTGATTTTATCTTTTCATCCAAAAAACCTTCTGATTTCAAGGTTTAGCCGTGTTTACCGGGTTTGAAAAACCGGCTCCGGCCAAGTACTTTTGAAGCAAAGACATTAAAAGAGAAGCCTGTCAAAAAACCAATGACAATGCCCAAAACGGCCCCACAGACAATGTCTGCAGGATAATGAACCCCCAGGTAAATACGGCTGTAAGAAATTATTGCTGCCCAAGCTATTATTAAAGGGATAAAAAAACGTATTTTCCTGAAAAAGATGACGGATAAAAAGGCAGCAATGCCAAAGTAATTAGCAGCATGTGAGGATACAAAACCATAATCCCCGCCACAATATCCGTTCATGGTATGCACCTGCAGTTGAATTCCGGGATTATGACAAGGACGAAGACGAAGAAAAGTGTTTTTGAACAACTGCACCGACGCCTGGTCTGTCATGCTTATCAGCAAAGCTGTAAAAACAAATACAAAAACAGCCTGCCAGCGATATACTTTTATGGCGAGATACACCAATATAATATAGACAGGCATCCATACCAGGGGATTGGAAGCCCACCAGAAAACAAAATCGAAAAAAGGATTCCGGATCCCGTTCAGAAATAGAAAAAACCGGACATCAAAACTGATCAGATCATCAATCATACTTCAGTTTTATAGTTCATCATTAAGTTCTTCCCAAAGCAGACCTTTCAGTTTCGGAATACCCAACATGCTTACCGAGGAAATAAAAACAGACGGAATATCAGGGAGTTTTTTGCGGAGTTTACTAAGTTGTTCTTCATCAACGATGTCGCATTTGGTAACGGCAAGCAACCTGTTTTTATCGAGCAGTTCGGGATTGTATTGTTTTAATTCATTCAATAATATCTCATACTCCTTTTTTATGTTAGCGGAATCAACGGGGACCATAAACAATAATACGGAGTTTCGTTCGATATGCCGCAGAAACCTTAATCCTATGCCTTTACCAAGGTGTGCACCTTCAATAATACCTGGTATATCGGCCATCACAAAAGATCTGTTATCATGATACCGCACAATGCCAAGGTTAGGAACCATAGTGGTGAAAGGATAATCGGCAATCTTTGGTTTGGCTTCGGACACCACCGATAATAATGTTGATTTACCCGCATTGGGAAATCCCACGAGGCCAACATCGGCCAATAGTTTTAATTCCAGAATTTTATCCCTTGTCTGTCCCGGCATCCCGGGCTGCGCAAAACGGGGCGTCTGAAAAGTGGCTGATTTAAAATGCTGATTGCCCAGCCCCCCTTTGCCACCCTCAAGTAAGATTTTAGTTTCGCCATCCTCCGTAATCTCCAGGTCAATTTCCCCTGTCTCAGCATCACGGGCAACAGTACCCAGAGGAACCTCTATCACGGTATCCTTTCCATTAGCCCCGGTGCACTGGTTACTGCTTCCGGCAATACCATCCTCAGCAGAGACGTGTCTGGTATAACGCAAATGGAGCAATGTCCAAAGGTGCTTGTTGCCTTTAAGTATAATATGACCTCCCCTGCCACCATCACCTCCGTCGGGGCCTCCTTTGGGTTTGTATTTTTCGCGCCGCAGATGCGCAGAACCTGCACCTCCATTACCCGACCGGCAATGTATCTTAATATAGTCAACGAAATTTGAACCGGACATGAGCAGTAATCAATTATCAATTAGTAATTAGCAATTATCAATTATCAGTGAGCAGTTATTAGGGATTAGCCAGTAGTCAGGAGTCAGGAGTCAGGAGTCAGGAGTCAGGAGTCAGTAGTCAAGAGTCAGGAGTCAGGAGTCAGGAGTCAGGAGTCAGGAGTCAGGAGTCAGGAGTCAGGAGTCAGGAGTCAGGAGTCAGGAGTCATTAGTCAGGAGTCAGGAGTCAGGAGTCAGGAGTCAGGAGTCAGGAGTCAAGAGTCAGGAGTCAGTAGTCAGGAGTCAGTAGTCAGTAGTCAGTAGTCAAGAGTCAGGAGTCAGGAGTCAGTAGTCAGGAGTCAGGAGTCATTAGTCAGGAGTCAGGAGTCAGGAGTCAGGAGTCAGGAGTCAGGAGCCAGTAGTCAGTAGTCAGTAGTCAGTAGTCAGTAGTCATAGGTTAGCAGTGGTCAGTTGTGAGTTAGTAGTTAGCAATTTACACTTGGGTAGGGAGAGCCAGGTATTTGCTGTACCTGAAATTGAATCACAGGTCAAAGAGCGGGGAAAAGATCTTAGAGGTTCGAATTGACCCTGGAAAAGATTTTATCAATTTCGTCTGAAATCAGTCCGAACACATTTTCAATGGAGCCCATACCATCAATGGTAACCATTTTATTCTGTTTTTCATAATATTTCAGCAGGGGTTTGGTCTGTTGGTGGTAAACTTCAATTCGCTTCCAGATGATCTCTTCCGAATCGTCAGTACGGTTTGAACGCTGTGCCCGGTACATAATGCGGTTAAATGATTCTTTTTCGGTAACATCCAGATATAACACCATATCTATCGGAAACCCTTTCTTGTTTAAAAATTTGTCGAGCACCTCCGCCTGGTTTATTGTTCGCGGAAATCCGTCAAAAATAAATCCGTTGGAGTTTTTATGCACGGATGCCCTGTAATACAGGTTTCTGAATATCACACTGTCGGGAACCAGTAATCCTTTATCAATGTATGATTTTGCGAGAGCGCCGATCTGTGTCCCTTTTGCGATTTCTTCCCTCATAATATCACCTGTAGATAAGTGAATCAACTTATATTTGCTGATGATATTTTCCGACTGAGTTCCTTTACCTGTTCCCGGAGCACCAAATAAAATAATATTTACCATTATAAAAATTTTTATTAAATAATCTTATATATATCGGGCAGATTACGCCCGAGCCCGTTATAATCCAATCCGTACCCAACGATGAAATCATTTGGAATTTCAATACCTATATAATCAATGGAGATATCCTTCGCCAATGCATCGGGTTTAAGCAGAAAAGTGGCAATGCGGACATCTTCAGGTTCAACTTTTTTCAGTTCGTTCATCATGTGTTCCATAGTAATACCGGAATCAATGATGTCTTCGACAACAATAATCCGTTTCCCTTTTATACTTTCATCAACACCTATCAATTCCCTTACCTTGTGTGTTGATTCTGTTCCTGAATAGGAAGAAAGTTTTACAAAACTCACCTCACAATTGAAATCAATTTGTTTCATCAGGTCGGCAGCAAACATAAAAGATCCGTTAAGTATAACAAGAAAAACCGGCTGGCTGCCCGAGTAATCATTATTGATTTGCTGTGCCAATCGGTTCACAGCCTGCTGAATCTTCTCAGCAGGAACCGACAATTCGAATGTTTTATCGTGAAGGGTCACCCTTTTCATAAAATAATTTTACATGGCTAAAATACAAATTTCAATCATTACGGTCATAAAATTATAAATATTTTATCTTTGTAAGGAAAATTTTCCATTATGAAACCATTAGTAAGTATAATCATGGGAAGTACCTCCGACCTTCCTGTGATGGAGGCGGCGGCCCGGTTCCTTGATGAAATGCAGATCCCGTTTGAAATGAATGCCTTATCGGCTCACCGGACCCCTGATGAAGTGAGCGATTTTGCAAAAAACGCAAAAGACCGCGGGATAAAAGTCATTATTGCCGGAGCCGGCATGGCGGCGCATCTGCCCGGGGTTATCGCAGCCATGACTCCATTGCCGGTGATAGGTGTACCTATCAAATCCTCCCTGGAAGGCCTTGATTCCATACTCGCTATTTTGCAGATGCCTCCGGGAATACCTGTGGCAACTGTTGCCCTGAACGGAGCCCAGAATGCAGCCATACTTGCCTTACAGATTCTTTCGCTGAGTGATGAAACACTTATGAGAAAAAATCTGCAATACAAAGAAAATCTTAAAACAAAAATTGTTAAGGCAAACGAAGAACTAAGCAAAATAAATTATCCATATAAAACTTAAGCTGATGACAAAAAAAACAATTATCATACTATTTTTCATTATCATTCCATTCATTGCTGCAGCACAAAAAGAAAACGTTCCGATAGGAAGCCGTTCCGGAGCTATGGGCAACGCCTCGGTGACACTGACAGATTTCTGGGCCGTGCATAACAATCAGGCTGCCATGGCCTATTACGATAAGGTTGCTGCAGGGATATTTTACGAAAACCGTTTCATCACCAAAGAATTAGGGTTGAAATGTTTTTCTCTTGTTATTCCTGTTAACAAAGCCGGTGTTTTCGGATTAAATGTATCAAGCCTCGGGTATAAATTATATAATGAATCAAAAATCGGACTGGCCTACGGTATGGCATTTGGTGAAAACATATCCGCAGGCATACAGCTGGATTATATATATACCCATATTGCAGAAAATTACGGAAACAAAGGCGCAGTGACCTTTGAAGCAGGAATAAGAGCCAAAATAATTAAAAACCTGATCATCGGAGCACATATCTTCAATCCCATACAGGCCAAACTGGCTTCATATAATAATGAACGGCTCCCGGTAATTTTCAAAATAGGCCTCTCTTATACTTTTTCTGATAAAGCGGTATTGGCTGCAGAAGTAGAAAAAGACAATAATTTCAAACCGGTATTTAAAACAGGGCTGGAATATCATATTGTAAAACCGGTATTCATAAGGATAGGCATAGCCACCAATCCCTTTGTTTATTCTTTTGGCGCCGGGTTTGAATTCTATCGGTTTAAACTGGATATCTCCGCCTCACGGCATCCGGTGCTGGGGTTTTCACCGCAGGCATCCCTGGTTTATGACATCCATTCCCGGATTTCGAAAAAGAAAAGTTTTTATTAATACATGTCCGATACGGATTGAATTCACATTATCGCAGAGTTCCCAGCATTTTTATTCAACCTGTTAGTCTATGAAAATACTCTTATCCGACCGCTTCAGTTTCGTTCAATAAACCCACTACCATGAAACGATACAAAAAAACACTGCTTTTAATTTTTTTCAATATATTTTTCATTTGCTCCTGTACATTGCTGAAGGCACAGGAAGTGGAGCCGGACAGTACCATAGATGAACAGCAGATTGAAAAGATTGAAAATTACAGTGAACAAACCGGCGCAGAAATAGATTACAGTGACCTGCTTTCTGATCTGGAGTATTTTATTAAACACCCGGTCAATATAAATACTGCTGATTTTGAAGAACTTGCCGAACTAAAAATCCTGACTGACATACAGATCAACAACCTGATCGAGCATATACGAAAAAACGGAAAACTGCTTTCCATTTACGAATTACAGTCGGTACAAGGATTTGACAATGAAATAATAACACATCTTCTCCCCTATATTACCATAGGACTGACGCCTGAAAAATCATCCTTTAACCTGAAAGAGATGGTCAAATTCGGTAAAAATGATCTTTTTATCCGGTACCAGCGTGTGCTCGAAAAACAAGACGGATACATAGATGTTCCTGACTCGGTGTACGCCCTCAGCCCTAATTCGCATTATTTAGGCAGTCCCGATAAAATTTATGCAAAATACCGTTTTAACTATTATAATAAGGTATTATTGGGATTTACGGCCGAGAAAGATGCCGGTGAACAGTTTTTTAAGGGGATAAACCGTTATGGGTTCGATTATTATTCGGGGTTTATTAATGTAAGGAACATCGGCATATTGAAAAATATTGTCCTTGGTGATTTCAATGTTCAGTTCGGGCAGGGTCTTACCCTGTGGACCGGACTGAGTTTCGGTAAGTCGAGCGAAGCCGCCAATATTAAAAAACTTGCCCGCGGCATCAGCCCGTATTCTTCGGCTTACGAAAGCGGGTTTATGCGTGGTGCGGGATTCACCCTGGGTATAAAAAATTTCGAACTTACCGGTTTTTATTCCTACAAAAATATCGACGCTTCGGTCAGCGGCAGCGACACTATGGAATATACCGACTATGTCATAACTTCCATAACAGAAGACGGGCTTCATAATACGCTTAGCAAAGCGGATAAAAAAAAGGCCATCAGCGAACAGGTGTTCGGCGGCCACCTGGCTTATAAAACCAAGGCACTAAATATAGGCGTAACTGCTTACGGCATGCACCTCGGAGCGCCCCTGATGGATATGGTGAAACCTTATAATACTTTTGAATTCCGCGGACAGAATAATTTCAATATCGGAATTGATTACAGCTACATCGTCCGCAATTTCAACATATTCGGGGAAACTGCACGGAGCCAGAACGGCGGTATAGCAACCTTCAACGGTATTATGGCAAGCCTCGACCGCTATGTTTCCTTCGTTGTGGCCCATCGTTATTACCAGCGGACTTACCAGTCCATGTTCACCTCACCCTTCGGTGAAAGCGGCAATCCGTATAACGAAACCGGATTCTATACCGGTATTGCTATTAAGCCTCATTATAAAATCCTTATCAATGCTTTTGCTGATTTTTATTCCTTCCCATGGCTGAAATACCTGGTCAACAGTCCTTCCAACGGCTTTGATTGTAATGTTTCCCTTCAGTATAAGCCGACCAAAAAAATTACCATTAACCTCCGGTATAAATTTGAGAACAAATACACAGTCAGCGATGATGAAGAAGCAGCCATTGATTACAACATCCCTTATTCACGCCAGAATTACCGTTTTCACATTTCATACCCTGTTTCCGGTTCATTTACTTTCGCTAACAGGGTTGAGGTTTCGCGATACAAAAAAAACTCTTCGGATCCTGAATACGGCTATCTGATATATCAGGACATCCGTTATAAAACATCCAAATCCCCGTTATCCTTTTCGTTACGTTTCGCATTGTTTGACACCAAATCCTATAATTCCCGGATGTATGCCTACGAAAATGATGTTTTATATGCATACTCCATCCCTATGTTTTATGATAAAGGAATCCGGTATTATTTGATGCTGAAATACAGACTGGGAAGGCATATTGATATCTGGTTGCGTTTTGCACAAACCTTTTATGATAATAAAACTGCGATAAGTTCGGGACTAAATGAAATAAACGGCAATAAACAATCGGAGATCAAGGCACAGGTAAGGTTCAAATTTTAGTTTGAATAGACATGTTTCAGTGTCTAAAATTTTTCTTGCAGGTATTGATTTTCACATGAAAGTGTTCGTTGAAGCGTTAAGGTTATTGCACACCGGCTGATCTTGCCTTATAACTAATTACCTTATAATAAGGCTGTTGTATTTATTTTAAATCAATAATTTGTATAATTCAAAAATTTCAAGTAGGTTTGTGACCTAAATCATTAAATCATTTTATGTTATGAAAAATCACCCGAAAGGTTTGCTGGTAGCATTTTTTACGAACATGGGAGAACGCTTCGGCTTTTACACCATGATGGCTATCCTGGTCATGTTTTTACAGGCACGTTACGGTCTGGATGCCGAATACGCCGGCACTATTTATTCATGGTTTTATTTTGCCATTTACGCTCTTGCCCTTGTCGGCGGTATGATAGCCGACTGGACCAAAAAGTATAAAACAGTAATTTTTGTAGGTCAGGTCATCATGTTTGCAGGATACTGCCTCATTGCCATACCGGGTAGCACCTTGGCCGTATCGGTGGGAGCACTGATGATTATAGCCCTGGGTAATGGTTTATTCAAAGGCAATCTGCAAGCCGTTGTCGGACAAATGTATGATAATGAAAAATATAAAAAATTCCGTGACAGCGCTTTTATGATCTTTTATATGGGGATCAATATCGGCGCCTTTTTCGCCCCGTTTGTGGCAAAAGGAGTAAAAAACTGGTGGCTGAAAACAAATGGATATTTAGAAAATGCTGACCTTCCATCATTATGTCATCAATTTAATAATGGCACGCTGAAAGACACTGAACAATTACAGACATTAGCCAATGCCGCTATTGTACCCGGAGGAGGAAAATCGGCCGACCTCAGTATTTTTGCAAAAGATTATATTGATGTGTTCTCCACCGGATTCAATTATGCCTTTGCCTGCGCTGCCGGCGCCATGATATTGTCGTTACTTATTTATATAATTTTCAACAAGCTGATTCCTGCAAAACAAAAGTCCCAGCCCGCAGCAGAGGTTTCCGCCAACGCTTCCAAATCAGGATTGAGTTTGGGCAGTAACATAAAAGCTATCGTCATTTCCCTGGGACTGATGGCTGTGGTTGCAGTAGCATTTACTATTGCCGATCAATTCACCGAAATAAAAGATATCAATTACCAGTTAGGGCTGGCTGTTGGGTTATTTGTCGGGTTTGTCAGCATGGTTTTTTTACTATCCAACAAAGAAGAACGCCCCCGGGTGGTTGCTCTCAGCCTGGTTTTTCTGGTGGTGATCTTTTTCTGGATGTCGTTCCATCAGAACGGTCTTACCCTGACCATGTTCGCCCGCGACTATACGGCACAATATGTGGGTCCGTTCACCAATTTATTTTTCAACCTCGAATCCATATTATGCGTAATAGCTGCAATCGCCGGTTGTGCCTTACTGTTTTTTAAGAAAAAACCGGTGTTTAAAATTGCAGGAGCCATCATGTTTTTAGGATTTGGCTTTTTATGTTACTACATAGCAAGCCATGCTGATTCCAAAAATTCCATTTCGCCTGAAGTGTTCCAGTCGTTCAATCCTTTGTTCATCGTAGCTTTGACTCCTCTTGTTATGGGAATATTCTCCGCCATGAACAGGAAAGGAAAAGAGCCTTCATCTCCCCGCAAAATCGGTATTGGAATGATTATCGCTGCTGTGGGTTTTGTAATCGTCTTAATCGCATCCCTCAATCTGGTTGCTCCCAAGGATATGGGCGGCCTGGCTGTATTGGAAAGCGGACGCGTTTCACCGTACTGGCTCATGAGCTCATACCTGGTGCTCACCATCGCCGAACTTTTCTTAAGTCCTATCGGGTTGTCGTTTGTCTCAAAAGTGGCGCCACCACGGTTCCAGGGATTGATGCAGGGAGGATGGTTACTGGCAACCGCAACCGGTAACAAATTTTTGTTTATCGGCAGCCTGATGTGGGGAAAAATTGAACTTTATATGCTCTGGGGAATCTTCATCATTGTATGCATCCTGGCCGCCATATTTATTTTTTCGATCATGAAACGCCTCGAACAGGTTACCAAATAAAAAAGTGCATAAGCACCTTTATCTGAAAAAAAGCCTTGCTAATGTAAAGCAAGGCTTTTTTTTTCACATAAATCTTTTGCATAACAATTTGTTGACAAGTATCACCACCATGCCAGCTGTATTAACGGCAAGCAGGGCTAAAAGCGTTCCGGGAATCCCGATCAAAGGTACGGCAAGTGTGGTGATCAGCAAGGCCCCTGCTCCCGATCCAAACAGTTCAATACCATATGAGTTTCCTGCATTCACAGCAGCCGGCTGATCTTTTATTTTGGTGGATAAAGAAAACTGGCCACCGGTGATAACTGCCTGAATAAACACAATGAAAAATAAGATGATTTGCGTCAACGTACCGGAATGTAAACGACCGGAGAAAAACAACCAAACGATCAATAAAAAGATCAACAGTGTAACCTGTAAACCCATGAAATAACCAAAGCGGGGTTTTAATAACGCTGAAAGAAAAAAAGCTCCCGTAAACAATCCTGCCATAAAAAGTGTGAAAATAATTCCAATCTGTGAATACACATATCCAAAAATAGCCTGAAAAGCAATAATTACAATAATTTCAACCGCTGAGGCAGTAAATCCGCTGGTCAGCAGATTAATATTCACGGGGCGCAGAAAAATAAGAAATAATAAAAAAACAACACAGATCACGAGCAACGGGACAAATAAACTCACCTGATAATGACTGAGCCAGAATTTCAGTGCGTAAAAATAGGTTACCGGTCTGAAATCATGATTTACAGGTGCATTCAAATCCAGTTCCATTAGTATCTTATCCGATTTGCGGATCATTTGGGCATCATCAATAAAATATTCGTTAACATAAAGATTCTCTATCTTATATTTGCTGATGGCGGCCGCAATATTCAGGGTAAGAGGTCCGTCCGAAGCGATAAAAAACAATCTGTTCCCAGGGATCAGGATCACCTGCCCGAATACTGATCTCAATGTGTTATATATTGAGGAATTCATAGCTGCCGAAGATTCACTCATATAATTCTCTATTCCGGGCATACTAAGCCCGATCACAGCATCGGCATTCATACATTTTTTCAGGTCTTCAAAAAATTCCCTGGTATAAAAACGATTTGTCCGGGCATACATGGGCTCCGGAGTATTCAACAATACAACATCATAATCAGTGCCGGCTTTCCGGATAAATATCCCCGGATCCATAAAAAATTGCGTGAAATTCCCGCTAACTCCCGAAGAGAAATATTTTTTTTCAAGTTCGCTTACCTTCTTATTAATAGTCACATAATCTATTTGCTTTACCGAGTATTTTCGTATCTCCTGTTCAGTCAGTCCGATATTACCCGACACCTGCAGTACATTCCGCGAAAGTGGCCGTTGTATCATGGCGTAGTGGACTGATTCTTCGGTAGACATCTCGTTACTCCCTGTATTGACAAGCACGCCATTATCGAACATATTAAACTGTCCGGAATTTTCGGTAACTACCAGTTTGCCATACTCATTTTCAACCGTTTCAACAATATGTTGTCCGTTGTATAGTTTTGTAAGTGCAGTGCTTTTAATATCCGTAAACGTGAGCACGCCTGACAGGGAAAGCAGAAAGAATAACACAAACCATATACTTCTCATCGTACTGCTGCCGATGAAAAAAACAATAAAAAAGAATACATTTATTAATGCAATGATGACAATTATCTGATACGCATCAAAAAAGTGAATCAGCACAAAGCTGAATAAAGCGCCACTGGCGATACTTCCTAAGGATTCAAAAGCATAATACGAAGCAATTTCATTTTTACCGGCAGATGACTTTTTGCATAAGACAGTGAAGGCAGCACCGGATAAAATGCACACAGGAAATAAGATACCGGCAGCCGTGAGAAAAATTTCGACAGGGCCCGGCATTACCCCGGTCAGAAACAATTGATTCTTAAAATAAGTAAATCCAAGCAAAAATAGCACAATCAGAGCCAAAGGCAGTGTCAATAGCAAGTCGGACCAGTAAGGCTTTGCTTTGCTGTAAAAAAATTTTGCCAATAAGGCCCCCAGGCCTGTAAATATGAACCAGCAGGACAACACCAGGCCGGCAAGCAGTTCATTACCTGAAAAAATACTGAACAACTCGCGCAGAGCGACCAATTGTATGACGACAGTGTTAAAACCCAATAGAAAAAATTTCATTCTATTATCCCGCATATTTCCATTCATACTTATAATTTAACTATACAAACATACAAGGTTCCGTGTAAAAACAAAAGTTTATTTCAAACTATTATACATTATGTTTTAATTTTAGGGATCATTCGAAAAAATCAAAACAATTTTTGTAAGTATGTAAGTGTCGGGGTGACTGCACACAGGCCATTTGGGATGACAGTCACCCCGGCGCTTACAGTAAATTGATGAAAAACAATTCTTCAAATACAATAATGCAGGTCAAATTTAATAATATTATCTGAAAGTCTGTTATGGTAAGGCTTTTCATAAAATAATAAAGGTTTTACCGGCAATAATGATATTGAAAGGTTTCCGACAATTAGAAATTGTTTATTATTTTTTCATGCGAAACTTCAGCTATCAATAATTCTTCATAAAATAAGTTAAAATATCATAAACGTCTGAAATAAAGATTTTTACAACACATCATTCGCCACATCACGTAGGTACTTTGTATAAAGATATTAACAAAAACAGAAATTTAACAATTTTTGAGAAAATTTTAAATGCTATTCAATTTTTTTGTATAACTTTGAACTTTTGAAAAAATTCACAACAATAATAACTTAATAACTAAAATTATCATTATGAAAAAACTGTTCACATTAATTCTGTGCCTGTTAGCACTCAGCAGTGTTTTCGGGCAAAGCGCCGCCAACTACACCTTCAGTTCGGCGACCAATGGCTCGCTCATCGACATGAGCAGCGGGACAACAGCCCTGCTCGATTCGGGAACCTACCGTGATGATGTAGCATCTGCTGTAGCTGATATTGGTTTTACATTTTATTTTATGGCAGAACCGCATACCAAATTCAGTATTAATTCAAACGGACAACTGCGTCTGGGTGCGACTGCTATTGGCGGAACTGCTCAGACACCTGCAGCCGGTATACCCAAAATAGCCCCGATCAGCGGTGACAATGCCATACGCTCAACAGGAAAAGTTCATTACAAGGTGACCGGAACAAGCCCCAACAGAGTACTTGTAGTGGAATGGGTTGATTTGCGCATTCCTTTTAGCAGCGCCACTGAAACAGGCACTTATTGCAAATTTCAGGCATTGTTATATGAATCTACCGGTATAATTGAATATGTTTATGGAAGAATGTACAATATGGGTACTGCTGCCTCATCCAGAGGTATTTATTTCGCTACAGGAACCACCGCCGGCCTTATAGGACAATTACTTACCATTACGGCTACCCCGACCTATAATTCTTCAAATACATCACTGACCACCACATCCTTTGCTTTGTCGAGTGATATGATCAACCTGAACAGTACTGCCGACGGCTCAAGAACAGTATTTACATTTACTCCTAACACCGCGGTAACAGCCCCGACCAATCTGAGCTTTTCCAATATCGGGCTGCAGACGATGACGCTAAGCTGGACAGATTCCCCGGATGAAATCCTTTATGCGATAATGAACTCTACCGACGGGATCAATTACAGTGTTGTTACCACACTGCCGGCCAATACAGACACTTTTGTTGCTACCAACCTTACCGCAGGAGTCACATATTACTGGAAAGTTATTGCCACCGTTGAAGGAAATGGCGCTGAACTGACCGGTTCTCAGGCAACACTTACTCCTGATCCTCTGCATGGCATTTACATGATTAATAACTTATTACCAACCACCACCACACTACTCCATAATGGAACTGATAATTTTGCCAGTTTTACTGAAGCCATAACCTTCATGAATGAAAATGGCATCTCCGGTTCCGTAACCTTTCTGGTGACACCCGGACAGACATTTGCTGAAAACTGCCCTATAATTACTGCTACCGGTACAACAAGCAATACCATTACGTTTACAAAAGCGGGAGCAGGTGTTAATCCCGTCATTACACCAAGCGGCACTGCCGGATCATACGATGCCGGAATCGTGATCAGCGGAGGCGATTATATTACGTTTAATGCAATTGATATTACAGCCATTGGTGATACTGTTGAGTTCGGATATTTACTTCAGAATGCCACACCTACCAATGGTGCACAGAATAATATCATCGCCAATAGCAAAATTACCCTGAACAGGGCTAACACATCTTCAAAAGGAATTTATCAATACCGTAATGCAACAGCCAGCGATACCAACGGAGCCAATTCATTTAATATTTACCATAAAAATATTATTGAGAATTCCTTCATGGGTATATATATTTACGGAAGCAGTACATACCCGGACAGGGAATGTATCATTGATTCCAATACCGTAGGGGCTGCCATTCCCAATGATATCGGCGGTACAGGCACCAGTAACGGTATCCGTGGTTCATATCAGGAAGACATCACTGTTGTAGCCAATACCGTAAGAAATGTTGTATCATCGTCAGCGGTATATGGCATATACCTGGAAGGCAACAGGGGTACAGAAAACTATGTATTCAGCAATAAATTATACTCCATTGCAACGACCAGTACATCAACTTCGGTAGTTTACGGACTCAGAGTGGACATCAATTCAGGATATACTGTTAATATCTTCAATAATATGGTTTCCGACCTGAATCATGCCAGAACCTCTGCATCTTCCACGCAGGTCATACGCGGAATATCTATCGGAGTTTCCGGCACAGGTACCGGTAATATAGCCCATAATTCTGTGCTGATCACCGAAGACGCTTTTCCGTCAAGTGCGGCTCTTTACCTTGGCGGAGGCACTGCATATGTGGTGAATAACGCATTTGCCAATAAATCCGCAGCCGGTGCAACCTCAAAACGATATTGCATTTATAGATCGGGTGGTACACTTCTATCCGATTATAATGACTTTTATATTGATACCACCGGTGTTAACAATTTCACGGGATATTTCACGACAGACCAGCTGTCATTGGCCGACTGGCAGTTAGCGAGCGGAAACCAGGACATGAATTCCATTGCTGTTGATCCTGATTTTGCTTCGAACACCAATCTGCACACAAATAACCCTGCACTTGACGGCGCAGCAGTGCCAATTCCGGGACTTACCCTCGATATTGATGGTGATGCCCGCGATGCTACCAATCCGGATATCGGCGCTGATGAGTTTACCCCTGTTAGTGTTGATATGGCAGCGTTTGCTCTGGCAGCCCCCCCAACAGCAGGTTGTTATACCAACGCCGAAACAGTCACGGTTACTATAAAAAATATGGGAGCTGCAGCTATTGATTTTACAGTTAACCCAACTACTGTTAACGTGAATGTTACCGGCGCTGTAACCCAGGCACTCAGCGCTATCGTAAATACCGGAACATTAGCATCCGGAGCCACACAAAATGTGGATATGACAGCAACACTTGATATGACCACTACAGGCATCTATACATTTAATGCTGCAACGGTGGTGACTGGCGACGGTAATGCTGCCAATGACGCCATGACGCCTGCAACAAGAACCGTTGTTGCTCCGGCCAGCCAGCCACAAACAGTTGATTTTACAGGTTTTACAGGTACAAATCTGAGTGCAGTATTTCCCGGATGGTCAGAAGGAGCAGGTACAACTGCCCCATCGGGGACCACAAGTCTATGGACAAATGGCATAATGGGCGGTACAAGCGCAAGGATCAACCTTTATACTACCACAAGGAATGATTGGATAATCGGACCCAAATTCACTGCAGGTTCCAATACAATTTTATCTTTCAAAATAGCAATAACAAACTGGAATTCAGCCGATCCTGATGCTGATGGTGGCATGAAAAATACAGATGACAAAGTGGTAGTGAAAGTTTCAACCGATTGCGGAGTATCCTATTCCGACCTCTACACCTTTGATTCGTCTACCATTGGAACTGTTTCAAATTCTTTAGTTCATAAACAATTTAATCTGAGCGCTTATGCAGGACAGAACATCATCATCGCTTTCTATGCAGCAGACGGTCCCACCAATGACCTCCCTGATTATGATTTTCATATAGATGATATTTACATCGGCGATGCCCCGGCCTGCAACGCTCCTTTAACACAATCAACCACCAGTATCACGTATACGGGGGCTACATTGAATTGGATAAGCCCGGATTCATTCTTTGATGTATTTCTTGAATCTGCCGGCGGCCCTGCTCCCACTCCGGTTACTACACCTACTGCCACCAGCATACAAGGTAATACCTACACCTGGACAGGAGGAACCCCCAGTACAGAATATGACTGGTACGTGAGAACCGACTGCGGATTTGAATCACCTACCGTTGATAATTTCTGGGTATCCATGCCTACGCTCGGAACTCTTGATCCATTACTCAGCAGTGGTACGTTCAATGAATTGAATGAAAACGGCATCTGGTATCTTTACGATCAGGCTCCGCAGCAAGACTGGTGGAATATCTGGTTCCGTAATAATGCACTTGATACCACAAGAATTGGCAAGGTAAGAATGGGATTCTGGGTACGTCCGGTAAATCCCGGTCCGGCTACTTTTTCTTATGTGATAAACTGGAGTACTCCCGGATGGACCGGAACAGGATTCCCGACACCCAGCGATGAGGCTTTCATTGGCAGATCATCAGTGAACGGACCTGTTGTTATTAACGGTCTTCAATGGATTGAATTATACTATGTCATTGCTGATTGCAATCCTGAATGGATTTCTGTTGATATATGGGGCGATAACATCATTGTTGAGCAGACTGCTATAACTCCGCCGGCAAATTCGCCACTGCTTCCATTCTGGCAGCCAGCTATGCAGGGAGGAATGATCGTGCATGAAAGTCTGCCGAAAAACAGCCTGAGTTCCTGGACCGGACCGTTATCATTCTTTACCGGATATTGCCAGCCTGCACCCTCCTCGGTTGACGGTGATGGTATTACCAATGTAACTTTCAGCACGGTAAACAATACCACAACAACAGAGCCCAATAACTATGGCGATTATTCAGTTATGACAGGTGATGTAACCCAGGGAGCCAATGTGCCTGTTGCCATCACTTTTGAAACCGGCTATACCTATGATACAAAAATCTGGATTGACTGGAATGACAACCTCGACTTTTCAGATGCCGGTGATGAAGTTTATTCCGGAACATCTACCTCAAATAATCCTACTACACTTGCAGCTTCTTTTGTTGTTCCTGCCTCTGCTCCTCTCGGCAACCACCGGATGAGGATAGGAAGCCAGGATGTGGGCCCTGCTATTCCTTGTTATACCGGCACATACGGTTCCTTTGAAGATTATACCGTTAATGTAGTGGCTCCTGTACCCCCGGTTATCACAAGCCTGAGTGCAACAAGCGGCTGCGTAGGCTCAGCAATGACCATTAACGGGCTTCATCTGGCCGATGCAGACTCGGTCACCATTGGCGGAACCGCTTCGGTAATAACAGCCAATACCGACACTACCATTACGGTAACTGTTGGAACCGGCACAAGCGGAACAGTTACGGTTTATACCCTTGGAGGTACTGCAACAAGTACGCAGACTTTCACGATAAATCAGTTGCCCCAGGTATTCACAGTCGGCGGTGGCGGAGCTTATTGCGCTGGCAGTACCGGAACCACGATCACACTCAGCGGCTCTGAATCAGGAGTTAATTATAGTTTATCTACCACCCCTGTTACTGTTTTACCGGGAACCGGAAATGCATTGAATTTTGGCCCTACTGCTTTTGCCGCAGGTACCTATACAATAACCGCTACGAATGCAACCACCACATGTACATCTGCAATGACGGGCACGGCCACGGTTACCGTAAATCCTGTCCCCACAGCAGTTACAGCTTCTGCATCTGACGACACGATCTGTCAGGGTGCATCAATAGATTTATTCGCTACTGCTTCTTCTAATTCATATGTTTCCATTAACTATAATGAAGGATTTGAAACATGGCCACCGGCAGGATTCGTGTTTATAAATAACAACGGCACCGGTAATGACTGGGCAACTTCCACCACATTTTATTCAGGCGCCAAAAGCATGTATTATCATTATAGTACAACTTCAAACGCTGATGCCTGGGCAATTACACCTGCACAATCACTGGTTGGAGGAACAACCTATACCCTGTCTTTCTGGTACAAAGTCCAATCAGATGATTATCCCGAAGATCTGAAAGTGACCGTCGGTAACGATACCACTGTTATTGCACAAACAACTACTTTGTGGGATAATAACGGAGACACAGCGCTTATCAATACCACCTGGGCACAGGCTGTTATAACCTTTGTGCCTTCAACAAGCGATAATTACTATTTCGGCTTCAATTGTTATTCTGATACCGACATGTTTAATTTATTTGTTGATGAGTTAGCTATTACAGGATCTGCTGAGATCCCGGCAACCTACTCCTGGACATCCGTACCTGCAGGATTTACTTCGTCCTTACAGAATCCAAGCGGAATTATTCCTGATGTAACAACCCAATACATTGTCACTGTGGAAAATTCATTTGGCTGTTCTGATACGGCCAGCGCCACCGTTGTTGTGAACACCTGCGGCGGATATGCCATTACCGGCAAAACCAAATATGCGCCAAAAGCTAATAACGGAAGCCCGGCACCTAATCCTCCGACTTATAATGCTTTGATTTATAACATTGACAATGTCATTGTTATCCTTAAAAACGCATTAGGCGCTGAAGTAGCAAGAGACACCAGTGATGCACTCGGAAATTACCAGTTCACCAATGTTGCCAGCGGCAGCTATATTTTATCATACGATAAATATACGGTGGACACCATGCAATGGGGTAATGATGTCAATGCTATTGACCTGGCCATAATAAAATATTATGTGGGTGCTGATACATTGATTGATCCTTCCAGGAATTTCTCGGCAAAATATAAGAAAGCCGCAAACGTTGACAATAACACCTCCATCAATTCCATTGACCTGTCAAGAATCAAGGCTAAGATCGGTTCACCGTTAAATGCTACCAAAAACTTCCCCAAAGGAAACTGGGTGGCTCTTGATACCGCTGTTACCGTTGCCGGCGCTAACCTCAACATTAACCTCAAGACGATCTGCTACGGTGATTACAACGGATCAAGCATAAAATATCGTGATTCACTGGTCAACTGGAGCGGAGTAAAATCCATGCCGACAGAGATCATTGCGACTTCCGAGGAATACATCACCACCAGCGATCCGACCTATTTCGAAGTACCTTTGCGCATCAGCAGCAAAATGGACGAATTCTCTGCATTAGGCCTTGAACTGAATTATGCAAATAATGATTACAAACTGGTGAGTGTTTCGATGCCCAACACAGAAAATAAAAATGGTTTTGTGAAGATCAACCCGACGTTGGAAGAGATCATTGCCGACAATAATGACCTGCTGGTGACCGATGAAAATGGTGTGATCAGAGTGGTGTTTGCCACAACCGACCATTTTGATGTGGCTGCCAATGACGAAATAATCAGGCTTGGGTTCCGTCCGCTTACCGATCCCGGGAAGGGAGAAATTGCCTTCAGACTGAGCGGCACCGGCGTGATGGGCAACCAGTACGGCGAAGAAAATGAAGATGCTTATCTGGTGATGCCCAAAATATTTGTTCAGGGCAACAACACCGAAGCAGGCTTTGAATTTGCAGGTTATCCCAACCCATTCTCCGGCGAAGCTACACTTACTTACAGCATCCCTGCCAACGGAACAGTAAAACTGAATGTATATAACGCTATCGGCGAAGTGGTTTCAGAAGTTTTAAATGAAACACAGCTAAGCGGAAAATACGTTGTTCCATTCTCAGCAAACAACCTGCCGGCAGGCATGTATACCTTCAAACTCGAATACACCGGTGTGGACAAATCACAGTGCCTCATATTGAAATTAGTCCATTGATCTGTGTAGATAATTGATTTCTAAGGAAAAGGCTGACTTAATGAGAGTCAGCCTTTTTTTTGACAATGCCGTCTATGCCCTTTTTTCACATTTACACTACTTCTATATCAATTATTTCACAACTTATGATTTTTTTAACATTTTTATTCAAAAAATAAATATTTCTATAACTTTGTATATAAAAAAGGCAAATAATGAGAACAAACACTTTAAATATCAAAAAATCATTCACATCAGCACTGTTCCTGATCGTGTTCAGTTCTGCATTCGGGCAGTTAAGCGGAATAAAGACCATTCCGGGTGATTACTCAACATTACAGTCAGCGGTTGCTGATCTGAACCTACAAGGCGTAGGATCAGTCGGAGTGACATTTAATATTGCGGCAGGCCATACAGAAAGCATTACGGCTCCGATTATCATAACCGCTACGGGCACTGCAGACAAGCCCGTCGTTTTCCAAAAATCCGGATCAGGCATTGACCCATCCATTTCGAGAACCGATGTGGGAAGCTATTCCACTTCTGCCTTCGGCGGCCAGGGTGATGCTGTCATCATTATTGAAGGTCCTGACTTTTTATCATTTGATGGAATTGATGCCGGTAATATCCAATGGGGAGAACATGCCTTCAGCGTCTCTGGAACGGGTATCGACGTTGGAGCAGATGAATATAAAGGTTTACCGGCCGAAACCTGCCAAGCACCAAATCCCGGAAATACACTGGCGAATTCAACCGTTATCTGTGATGGGGAATCGTCAGTACTTTCTTTGCAATTTCCGACACCCGGTACAGGTGTTATTTACCAATGGCAAAGTTCAGCCACGGGCACAGTCTATACTGATATTCCCGGAGCAACTGATTCTGTTATTTCTGTGACTCCCGGTACAACAAGCTATTATCAATGCATGGTTACATGCCAGAATGGTCCTGTTTCCGGCACTTCAAACCCGGTTATGATCACTGTACATCCTTTACCTGTTGCCATTATTACCGTAGATCATGATACTGTTTGTGCAGGAGATCAGATCGCTATTTCCATAGCCCTGACAGGATCAGGTCCGTGGCTGCTGCATGGGTTGACCATGATCACTACAGGCGGATCGACTTATGTCTTACCCGATGCGCTTGTAAGCTCAAGCCCACATATTATCAATGTAAATCCATTTCAGAGCGCCTCCTATCATATTGAAACCTATACTGATACTACGACAGGATGCACCAATGACACGGCTGCCTGGGTAACCGTCGTTGTAAAACCGGCTCCATACGTGGAACTTGGTAATGATACCACCATCTGCCCGGATCAATCCCTTTTACTGGATGCCGGCAATACCGGCGCCACATTTTTATGGTCACCCGGAGGCGAAACAACGCAGACCATCATCGCAGATACATCAGGATATGGTACCGGCACGGTTCAATACATGGTTGAAGTCATTTCAAATAGCTGTTCCTCATCAGATTCTGTTACTATTACTTTCGACATCTGTTCAGGTGGGTTATATGCCATAGGCGGCAAAACAAAATATGCTGCCAAAGCTAATGCCGGTAATCCCGTGCCCAACCCGCCTTCATACAACCCTGTAATTTATAATATTGATCAGGTAATCGTTATTCTTAAAACGCCCGGAGGCGCTGAAATATCAAGAGATACGAGTGATGCCCTAGGAAAATACCTGTTCACCAATGTCGCCAACGGCAGCTATATTTTATCCTACGATAAATATACTATGGACACCATGCAATGGGGTAATGATGTCAATGCTATTGATCTGGCTCTGATAAAATATTATATCGGCAGTGATACCTTAAATGATCCGTCCAGAAATTTTTATCCCAAGTACAGAAAATCAGCCAATGTTGATAATAACGCCGGTATAAATGCCATAGATATTTCAAGAATTAAAGCAAAAGTGGGTTCTCCCTATAACGTAAGTAAAAACTTCCCCAAAGGAAACTGGGTGGCTCTTGATACCGCTGTTACCGTTGCCGGCGCCGACCTCAACATTAACCTCAAAACGATCTGTTACGGAGACTACAACGCATCAAGCATAAAATATCGTGATTCATTGGTCCACTGGAGCGGAAATAAATCGATGCCGGCAGAGATCATTGTGACTTCCGACGAATACATCACTACCAGCGATCCGACTTATTTCGAAGTACCTTTGCGTATGAGCAGCAAAATGAACGAATTCTCTGCATTAGGCCTTGAACTGAATTATGCAAATAATGATTACAAACTGGTGAGTGTTTCGATGCCCAACACTGATAATAAAAATGGTTTTGTGAAGATCAACCCGACGTTGGAAGAGATCATGGCCGATGATAATGACCTGCTGGTGACCGATGAAAATGGTGTGATCAGAGTTGTGTTCGCAACCACCAACCATTTTGATGTGGCTGCCAATGACGAAATAATCAGGCTTGGGTTCCGTCCGCTTACCGATCCCGGCCAGGGTGAAATTGCCTTCAGACTCAGCGGCACCGGCGTGATGGGCAACCAATACGGTGAAGAAAATGAAGATGTTTATCTGGTCATGCCCAAAATTTTTGTTCAGGGCAGCAATACTGAAGCAGGTTTTGAATTTGCAGGTTATCCCAACCCGTTCTCCGGCGAAACTACACTTACATACAGCATTCCTGCCAAAGGAACTGTTAAACTGAATGTATATAACGCTATCGGCGAACTGGTTTCAGAAGTTTTAAATGAAACACAGCTAAACGGAAAATACGTTGTTCCATTCTCAGCAAGCAACCTTCCGGCAGGCATGTATACCTTTAAACTCGAATACACCGGTGTGGACAAATCACAGTGCCTCATATTGAAATTAGTCCATTGATCTGTGTAAATAATTGATTTCTAAGGAAAAGGCTGACTTATTTAGAGTCAGCTTTTTTTTAACATTCTGTTGAAATGCTGTTTATTCTGTTAAATCTTTCTTTGAAGTGCAAAAAAAAAGATTTAACCGTTTTCTCATAAATCAAATATATTTGTATTGAAAACTGTCATTTTGAGAAACTTCACGACCATATTTACCTTTTTAGTCATAAAAACAATGCCGAAACCCGGCTGCATATTAATGTGTTTTGCAAACCGCACAATACTCATATTATTAACATACCTATTATTTACACCCTCTGCTTTTACCCAGAATTACAGTTACAAACATTATACGATACTCGACGGGCTGGTACAAAACCAGGTGACCTCATTATACCAGGACAGCCGGGGATTCATATGGGTCGGGACAAAGGCCGGAGCCAGCCGTTTCGACGGTAAGTACTTTAGAAATTATACCATCTCAGATGGCCTTGCCCCCGGATTGATAAACAGTTTTCTGGAAGATTCAAAAAAAAAAATTTATTGCATTACGGATAAAGGGTATTCGGTTTTAACAAAAGGTTCGTTTAAAGTAATTGATCTATTTGATTCAAGCATTGGCAGTTCGTTCGGACCTGTTAAAACCAACGATGAAGATTTTTTTGTTGTAAATTGTGACCGTACATTATTTAGATGCAATGGAAACAAAGCTGAATTGTTTTATACACTTCGGGACAGCGATACCAATTATTTGAGGGTTTTTTTTCAAACTAAAGATGGGAAGAAATACCTGAAAACAAAGAAGGGACTTTTTGAACTCAAAGAATCAGGAGAAATACTGAAAATAAATGACATGTATAACATCTCTGCCGGAGAATATAAAAATGGCTATATCATTGTCAGTGAAGACAACCAAAAAAGGGACAGGAGCCTGGAGGGGGTTTTCACATTCAGGAATAACATGGTAAAAAAAATTTGGTCCAGCGACCATATTGATTTAAACAAGATCTCATACGTTTTTGACGGCAGCAAAATTATTCTGTATACCAAATCCAACGAATGGTTTATCATTGATACCAACGGTACCATCCTGATGAAGGAGGTGAAAAATAACAAGTTTGTGGAAATAACCTCGTTTCTTGTGGATAATGAAGGGAATATCTGGATCGGAACCGAGAACGGACTTTTTCGTCTTCAATCATCAGCCTTTCGAAATTATGACGAAGAATCAGGCCTTGAGAAATACATATGGACCATCCTTGAAGCGGCAGATTCGTCCATATTCTGTGCCTCATTCAAGGGCAATGTGCAGATCATCAAAAACAACCAAATAACAAATGCGCGGGGATTTGAAAAGTTCATTAAACCAGGCCACCATTTTTACATGGGAGGGATCAGAACATCTGATAACCGCCTGCTGTTTCCGACAGATGATGGAAGTATCATGGAATTTTACAACGGCAGGTTCCGTACTTTCGCCAGATTATCAGAAAAAGGTAAATCGCCCTCATGTTTATATATCTACGAAGATCAGCAAAGAAATGTCCTGTATTTTGGAACCAGCGAAGGACTTTATACCTGCAATACGTATAACGGGCAGATTAAAAGATATGATACCAAAGGGCTTACCGTTATCTCTATCGAAAAAGATAAATATGACCGGTTTTGGATAGGCGCTTCGTCGCGTATTCTGCTTTTTGACGGGGAAAAGTTTATGGATTCCGAAAAACACGACTCTGTGTATACCAAAGGCGCCATATGCTCCGCCAGAGATTTCAGAGGCAATATGTGGATCGGGAACCTCGAAGGATTATTTTTTTACAACTATCACCGTTTGATCAAACTTTTCGGAACACCTTTTCTATTCATCAAAACGTATCATGAAAAACATCTCATAGCGGGTACGGTAAAAGGTATCTATTACCTGGATCTGGAAAAGTTTTACAACGCCCGGGTTCCTTATTATCATTATTTTGATTGGTTGAATGGTTTTACAGGTATCGAATGCGGGCAAAACGGCGCCTGCGTAGATTGCAGAGGTAACATATGGATCGCCACTTCGGACAGGGTGGTAAAATTTATGCCTTACAGGATAGCGGAGAATAAAAAACCCCCGCGGATACATATCCGAAGCCTGCATGTAGCTGACAAGGGCCTGAAATGGAAAAGAGTTTTCGGCAGTTATGACTTAAGTGATACCATAATAACATTATTGTATAAACAAAATAATATACAGATCGAATACACAGGCTTGTCCTTCTCCTGTCCCGAGCGGGTGATGTACAAAACCCGTTTATTGGGTTACGACAATGATTGGTCGTCACCGACAACAGATAATATAATTACATATACCAACCTTCCTTTCGGAAAATATGTCTTTGAAGTTTTGTCATGCAATGAGTTCGGGAAGTGGAATCAAATTCCGGCCAGGGTGTCCTTTGAGATCTTTCCTGCTTTCTGGCAAACATTATGGTTTATAATTATTGCTAATCTTCTGCTGATGCTGTCGGGGGCACTGATCCTATATGCCATACATCACCGTGTACAATTGAAACGACAGGAACACAGGGCTGTTCAGAAAGAAATTGCCGCCATGCAGATAAAAACCATCAATGCCCAGATAGACCCGCATTTTATCTTTAATGTGATAACCGCCATAGGTACAGAGGTACAGGAAAAAAATACCGACAAAGCTTATACTTATTTTGTCAAGGTTTCAAACCTTTTGCGGAATTCTCTGGCCCTTCACGACAAGATTGGGCGTACCCTCGGTGAAGAAATAGAATTTATACGCAACTACCTTGTCCTTCAGAAATACAGACTCGGCGAACGTTTTGATTATGTGATACAAACCGGTAACAATATAGACCTGAACTTTGAAATTCCCAAAATGTGCATTCAGATATTTGTTGAAAATGCCATGAAACATGGACTGGAACCCCTGAAAGGCGGAGGCTTGCTTTCCGTAAATATCTCCAGGGAAAACAATGTCCTTCGGGCAGAAATCACTGATAACGGTATCGGCAGAGAACGCTCGGCAGCAAAGCAAAACTTTTCCACCGGGATGGGATTACAGATTATCAGAAAATTTTTTGATGTGCTGAACGGGTACAACGAAAATAAGGCCGGTTTTTTGATAGAAGACTTATTTGACAAATCGGGAAAACCGGCCGGAACAAAAATTATTCTCACAATCCCTTTTGATTATAAGATAAAAATATAGTATTTTCATTATATTATACATTTATTGCATGCGTAACTTAACACAATTTTATAATTGACTGATTAACAGTATAAATAAGATAAATATAAAAAATATTTTTCAGAAGTTTAAAAATAATATAACTATTATTCGTACATTTGTTACCATAAATGTATTTGGGTATTTTTTTATATATTCAAAAAAATAAAGCAACTAAAACCGCCGGTTATGCACAAGGTACTAATAGTAGATGATGAGCCAAAAGCCCGTCAGAATATTATCAACTCACTAAAGGTGCATGAAGATTTTATCATTGTAGCCGAAGCAGATAATTGCGATGATGCTTTCAAGAAAATTTTAACTGAAAAACCGGACATTGTATTTCTTGATATCAATATGCCCCAGGAAGACGGATTTGATTTGCTTGACTTACTTTCAAAGCTCGGAATTGAAAATCTGTCCATTATATTTCTGACCGCCTATAACGAATATGCCATAAAAGCAATAAAGCAAGGCGTATTTGATTACCTTCTCAAACCTGTTGATCCTGAAGAACTCAAAAAAACACTTGACCGTTACAGATTAAAGAAAACAAATTCATTCGGCGAAGGTGCACAACGATTAAAAGAATACTTCCGTCAGGGCAATAAAATAAAATTCAACACCAACAAAGGTTATATATATTTTTTACCGTGCGACATTATTTATATTCAGGCCGACGGAAGCTATTCAAAGGTTTTTGAATCAGACATCAAGTTTTGTCATGTGTCCCGTAACTTAAAAGAAATAGAAGAACAACTCGTTAACGAAGGATTCCTCAGGGTGCACAAAAGCTATCTGATAAACATGCAGTACCTGTCATCGTATGATAAAAAAAACAGATATTGCACCCTTATAAAGAATGGTTTTACCTTAAACATACCTGTATCGTTCAGATTTACAAAAAATATCTCGTTCTGAAAAAAATGAATTATCATTTTTTATTCCCCTAAAAAACAAAAAAAAATATTTTCGTTGCCAAAATCTATACGGTTATTGCTAAATCGCTACGGTTATAAACTGATTGCGATTTTTTATGCACATGCTTCAAATTATAAATACCTTTGAATGTGTTTATATTAATTATCCTATATAAATTACAATGTTATTTGAAATAATATAACGCATTACCGTTTTAAAAAAGTGAAATTCTTTTATTGCAGTATCTATTAGTTTTAAAGGGATTTATAGAAAAACAACAAGATAACCAGTTTTTAATATGAAAACTAAATATTCCCTGATCGTTGAACAAATTTTAATTGTATTCGGAATATCTGTTTAACCAATTCATTAATAAAATAAACCCTAACCATTATGTTAAATCATTATCAAAAGAATCATAAGATTGATCTTAAAAAATTTGAGAAATACATTGATAAGTTGAGAGTAATGTCGCATCCGGTCAGGTTTGCCATATTAGTAATGCTTACCCACAGAAAAAAGATGACCGTGACGGAGATTTATGAAGAGCTTTCGATACAGCAGGCGGCTGCATCAAATCATCTTAAAACACTCAAATCACATGAACTGATACTTTCCAAAAAGAACGGAAAAAATACCAACTACTTTATCAATAACAAAACCATCTCGAAGTTGGGAAGAACTTTGAATTTAAATCAATCCGAGAACAATAAAGAGTAAATAATACCTTATTCTTAGAAATTGTTTCTTAGTCTGGAAAATTCATAAAACTAACTCAGTATTACCATCCTTTGAATTTAGTTTTTCTATAATTCCCTGTTTTAAAGCTGCCATGAAAGCAATCATTCAGAAACACAGTTTTTTGTCCGTACAATGGTAACATTCCGCTGTTTTTTTTCTTTTTAAAAAATGTCGAAACAGAGTTTTATTTATTCTGTTCATCGGACCATTAATATATGTATTTAGCTTTCATATACTTCACAGTAAAACTATTTGCTGATGCTATCATTAAAGTTACTATATCGTTTAGTTCTTAACATTTTTTAACTATTTTTAACACAAAATACAAAGTTACGTTGATATTTTATTTAAGTTTGTGATTTAGAAAAATCTTATAATAAACCTTTTTATTAACAAAAACTACAGCTATGAAAAAACTATTTACATTATTTCTTTTGCTCTTTGCATGGGCTATAAGCTCATGGGGGCAGGCTCCGGTAACAGTGACTATCGGCAGCGGAACTACGACGGGCAGATATCCGTTGGATGATTACTTCGTTTATTCGCGGTCGCAATGCATCTATCTTGCCTCAGAAATAGGCGCAGGCGGGACGATTACCAAATTAAGATGGTATCGCAGCGACACGGGCGCCGATCCCGATGCTATTGATTCCACCAGAATATGGTTGACGGAAACCAGCAATAACGTTTTGCCGGATGGCAACTGGGAAAATCCGGGGACACTGGTGGCCGTGATTGCCAATATTGACCTGGGAAGCGGAGACGGGTGGTATGAAATAGATATTACAGATTTTGTATATTCGGGCACACAAAATCTCCTGGTATCCGTACATACCCAGGATGCCCCCTATACAGCACCTCACTCCTACTGGCGCTATACCGCCACTACAGGAAACCTGTCCCGTTTAGGACAATCTGATTACACCAATCCTCCTGCCATGAGCCTGAGTGTCAACAGGCCCAATATCCAACTGGATATGCTGGTCAGCACACCTGTTCTTTCGGTATCGCCCGCTGCACTTGCTTTTGGCTACATACCCTATCCGGGAAGTTCTGCCGGACAAACCTATACCCTTTCGGGAATAAATTTAACCTCCAGCCCAGTAGTGGTAACTGCTCCCGCAGGATTTGAAGTATCGCTTGACAGCTCCACATGGTCGGGCTCTGCCGATGTGGCTTTTACCCCACCCACTCTTTCAGACACAACGATTTATGTAAGGTTTACCCCTGCTGCGGCCCTTACGAGTTACAGTGATGTTGTCATCAATGATGGCAATGGCGCCTCGGCATCCGTTACGGTCAGCGGCACATCTGATGTATTCACTGCGTATTGTTTATCCGGAGCCAGCTACACCGCAGACGAAGACATCACCCATGTGGGGTTCGGAAATATTCTGAATAACACCAGCGCCTGTGCCAGTTTAACCGGATCGCAGGGCACAGCAACCGGCACAGCCAGTTTATACAGTAACTTTGTTTCTAATCCCCCTACCTCTGTTTCCCGGGGTATCACTTATCCTATAAATGTGGAGATCACACAATGCGGAAACGGAGTCTACGGCCATGATGTAAGAGTATATATTGACTTCAATCAAAACGGACTGCTGACCGATACCGGAGAAGAGTTTATCATCTGGCCCTATAACGATACATCCACACATACCATAACCGCTAATATTGCAATACCGGCTACAGCATCGCTCGGAAGTACGCTGATGAGAATTGTCTGCAAGGAAAGTTCCACCAATGGACCTTGCCTTGTAAGCAGCTGGGGCGAAACTGAAGATTATAAGATCACTATCCAGGAATACACTACCTGTGCGGCTCCTTCTGATCTGACCGTTACCAATGTTACCACACAATCTGCCGATCTGGGATGGAATGCCAACGGAACCACCGTGTGGCAGGTTGAATGGGATACCAGCGGGTTTGCTCAGGGTACAGGCCATTTTATTGATCCTGCCACCAACACTCAGCCTATAACAGGCTTGATTCCAAACACCGAATATGATTTTTATGTGCGTGCCCTGTGTGATCCGGACACCAGCTATTGGTCGGGACCGTATACCTTTTCAACACTGTTATGCAATGCATCGAATCAATGTACCTACGAATTCACCTTGTCAGACATTTATGGTGACGGGTGGAACGGCGGAACCATGCAGGTTTTACAGGGCGGAAATGTCATCGCCACGTTAAGTTTGTTGAACGGTGACTCTGCCACACAATATGTCAGCATCTGCGATGGATACAGCTTTGAGGTATACTGGAATAATGGCGGAAGCTTTCCGGGAGAATGTGGTCTGCGTGTTTTTGATCCGTTTGGCTCACAGTTGTTTTATCAGGCACCTTTAAACGATACTCTCGTGGGAACGACGCTGTTTACTGAGGACGGAAACTGTACCCCGCCTTCGTGTTATTCACCTTCAGGGCAGACGGTTACAAACCCCACAGCCGTCGGGGCTGATCTTGGATGGACCAGCGCTGATTCGTTCTTTGATATTTATATCAGCACCGCTGCCGCACCGGCTCCGGGAGCTGCCACGGTTCCTACCGTGGACAATGCCCCCGGCAACTCCTATACCTGGACAGGCGGAAACTCAGCCACTACTTATTTCTGGTGGGTACGCGCCGATTGCGAAGCAGGGGGCGGAACCGGCCAGAGTTACTGGTATGGACCCTACAGTTTTAACACGGTACTATGCGATTCTTCATCTCAATGTGAGTATACATTCAATATGTTTGATTCATATGGTGACGGATGGAACGGAGCTGAAATGCAGGTATTACAGAACGGCATAGTGGTTGCCGCCCTGAACCTTGCTTCAGGAGATTCAGGCACAATGATGGTCCCCGTTTGCGAAGGTATAAACCTGGAGGTATTATGGAATATCGGCGGAAGTTACCCCGGAGAATGTGGCTTGCAGATACTGGATCCCTTTGGTATAGAATTATATAACCAGAATCCTGTCGGAAGTACTTTTGTGGGAACCACCCTGTATACAGGCACCGGAAATTGCCAGCCCCCGTTATGTCCGGCACCCACAGCACAAACGGTGAACAATATCGCTCTTGACTCCGCTGAACTCGCATGGACAACCGGCGGTGCAACGATGTGGAATATTGAATACGGGCCTTATGGTTTCACTCCCGGTACGGGAACCCTTATCCATAATGTCACCAATCCCTACGTACTTTCAGGCCTTTCGAGTGCAACCATGTACGACTGGTATGTTCAGGATTCATGCGATGTTGATGTGGTCAGCCTTTGGACCGGCCCCCATTCATTTACTACCCTTTGCCCCACGGTTACTACCTTTCCGTTCACTGAAGATTTTGAAGCCGGATTGGTACCACCGGTATGCTGGTCCGAAATTGTCAACAACACCATAGCAAACTGGGAATATGGTTTTACTACCACGGGCTTTGCCAATGTCCTTTATGATTATTCACAGAATGAGTGGCTCATGACACCTGTTCTGGATCTGAGTTCGCTGACACATCCCTATTTGAGTTTCGACTGGATGATGAGTTATTACTGGGGTGTTGATCCCTACAACAACTATGACCTGATATGCAAAATAAGCACTGACGGCGGTATTACCTGGGATTCGGCATGGTCGGAAGCGGCTGAAGGGATGTTCAACAGCTGGCAGTGGTACACCAAACCTATCGACCTGCTGGCTTATGCAGGGGAGTCCAATGTCAAGATTGCCTGGCAATATATAGGTGATGACGGGGCCCAGGCAGCTATCGACAACATCGTTGTTAATGAAATTCCTGCTCCGGCCATTACCAGCCTTGGCTCCACCAGCGGCTGTCCGGGTTCCTCACTGGTGATCAATGGCACCAACCTTATCGGGGTTTCCTTGGTCACTATCGGCGGAACGCCTGCTACCATTACTGCAAACACACCTGCCTCCGTAACTGTGACCGTAGGTTCGGGTACAACAGGTATCGTTGAAGTTACAGCATTCGGAGGTACAGCAACCAGTACGGAAACCTTTACCGTAAATACCCTGCCACAGGCATTTTCAGTTATCGGAGGCGGAAGCTACTGTGAAGACGGCTCAGGCGTAGTCATTACTCTTGAAAGCTCTGAAAACGGGACGGAATACAGTCTTTCAACCACTCCGGTCACCACCCTGACGGGCAATGGCGGAGCCGTTACCTTCGGCCCTGAACCATTTGCACCCGGAGTATATACCATAACGGCAGAAAACCCGCTTACAGGTTGTACATCAGTAATGTCAGGATCGGCCATAGTTTCAGTAAATCCGAAACCTGATTCGATCACCGCTACAGCATCCGATGATACCATCTGCCAGGGAACATCCATCGACCTGAATGTTTCTGCGCTCACAAATTCAGGCTCACTTTTCACTTATAATGAAGGTTTTGAAACATGGCCCCCTGCAGGGTTTACATTCATTAACAATAACGGAACAGGAAATAGCTGGGAACCATCGGTAACTTACTATTCCGGCAGTTTCGGGATGTACTATCCGTATACCGCGGCTTCTGCCGCCGACGCCTGGGCGATCACACCCGCTCAATCGCTGGTTGCGGGAACTACCTATACCGTTTCATTCTGGTACAGGATAGCCTCCTCCATGTATCCTGAAAAATTAAAAGTCACGGTCGGAACAGACACCCTGGTAGCCGCACAAACAACTACCTTATGGGATAACAACGGAGATACGGCACTGCTGAATACGACATGGGCTTTTGGAACAGCAATATACACACCGGCAACTTCCGGTAATTATTATTTCGGGTTCAATTGTTATTCGGATGCCGACATGTACAATTTATATATTGATGAAATTTCAATAAAAGATCCGCCCATTCCTTCGAACTACTCCTGGACCTCCATACCGTCAGGATTTATATCATCCGTACAAAATCCAGCCGGTGTGACACCTGATGTTACAACAAGGTATATTGTCAGTGTGGAAAATTCTTATGGTTGCTCGGATACAGCAAGTGTCACGGTAGTTGTAAACACCTGCGGAGGATATGCCATCACCGGCAAAACCAAATATGCGCCAAAAGCTAATAACGGTAGCCCGGCACCTAATCCTCCGACTTATAATGCTGCGATTTATAACATTGATAACGTCATTGTTATCCTTAAAAACGCATTAGGCGCCGAATTAGCAAGAGACACCAGTGATGCGCTCGGAAATTACCAGTTCACCAATGTGGCCGACGGCAGCTATATTTTATCATACGATAAATATACCGTGGACACCATGCAATGGGCTAATGATGTAAATGCCATTGACCTGGCGATAATCAAGTACTATGTAGGCACGGATACCCTTTCCGATCCTTCCAGGAATTTCTCGGCTAAATATAAGAAAGCTGCAAACGTGGACAATAACACTTCCATCAATTCCATTGACTTATCAAGAATCAAGACCAAGATCGGTTCACCGTTAAATGCTTCCAAAAACTTCCCCAAAGGAAACTGGGTAGCTCTTGATACCGCTGTTACCGTTGCCGGCGCTAACCTCAACATTACCCTCAAAACAATCTGCTACGGTGATTACAACGCATCAAGTACAAAATATCGTGACTCGCTGGTCAACTGGAGCGGCGTAAAATCAATGCCTTCGGAAATCATTGTTACATCTGATGAATATATCACTACCAGTGACCCCTCCTATTTTGAGGTACCCCTGAGGATCAGTACCAAAATCAATGAGTTTTCGGCGATGGGACTCGAACTGAATTATCCCGATAAAGATTTCAGGCTGATAAGCGTTTCTATGCCCAACACCAGCAACAAAAACGGGGTAGTGAAGATCAACCCCACCCTGGAAGAAGTCATTGCTGAAGACAACGACCTGCTGGTGACGGATGAAGACGGCGTGATCCGGGTGGTATACGCCACTACCAATCATTATGATGTGGCAACCAACGACCAGATGATCATTCTGGGTTTTGTTCCTGTCCATACACTTGCCCACGGAGAAGTTGAATTTTCGCTCAGCGGCACAGGTGTTCTCGGAGATCAGTATGGTATTGAAAATGAGGACGCATACCTTATCATGCCCAAGGTCTATGTTCAGGGCACCGAAGCAGGATTTGAGTTTTCGGGTTATCCCAACCCGTTCAGCGGTCAAGCCACACTGAATTACAACATCCCGGAAAACGGGAACGTAAAACTTACCGTATATAATGCCATCGGCGAACTGGTGAATGAGCTTGTAAATGAAAGTCAGATGAGCGGAAAACACGCTGTTGAATTTTCACCAAAGTCTCTGCCGGCCGGTATGTACACGTTTAAACTGGAATTTGAAGGACAGAACATTTCCAAATGCCTGGTATTGAAGCTGGTTCACTGAGAGCTATAAGTACCTGACAAATGAAATGTTGTCGCACCATTCCATGTAATACATAAAAAGCGGGGCATATGCCCCGCTTTTTTATTCAATATTCTCATTTTCAAAGTTATTCATAAGTGAAACAGAAAACGCTGACGCTATCGGGAAATCAAAAGCGATTTTTTTATTAGTAACATTATTCCAGATATTGAAATAATAATTTATAATTATATATTATAATAAACTAATATTTGCTGTAAATAGAGCAGAAAAACAGTAAAATATACTAATTTTGCATCGAATTTTCAACATATATACCATTCATTTATGAAATATAAAAACTCATTACTCAAAAAACTATCACTGGTATTTTTTGGTTTAACCATATTACTGATTTGCCAAACTAAAGCCTATCCTTATGGTATTACAAGTATCAGTGGCTCAGGCTGGTCGGGGACATTGAATTATTCAAGCAATTCTAATATATACACATGCTATAACTCCGGGCTGACGCTTTATACGGATGTTACTGCTTCCACAACCGTTGGTTCCACCACCTATTACCGGAAGTGGCAGTACAGTTCTGACGGAAATACCTGGTTTACTACGAGTTCTGGTGGTTCAGGTTATGCCACTCATGCGACCATTTCCCGTTATTACCGTTGCGTCCAGATAAGTACAGGATTGGTGGTTCTTTCGGGCAGTGAGACGCCCTGGGTACGGGTATTTTTCGGTCCCAGCTATGTGTCCCTGCCCTCAGCAGTATCAACCACCAATTATACAGGCACCCAGTTCACTGCCAACTGGACCACCTCCGGCACACCACATGGTCCAAGCACTATGGATATCCGTCATTACCTGTTTTGTTCCACCACCTCTGATTTTCAGGCAAACACTGCACCTACAGGGCAGGGGTTCAACCCAGCCTGTGCAAAATTAATCACCGCATGCAGCGACGCTTCTTCTGCAATTGCAGGATGCACAAACCCTAGTACGCCTGTTACATATAATGTTACCGGGCTTACCCCCGGTGTAACCTATTACTGGAAAGTTTTAGCACAATCATATCATGAGGAAAGCAGCAACGGCGACCTCTGGTGCGGAGTTTAAAGTTCCTACACGGCCACACAAACTGTTTCAGCCTGTTCAGCGCCGCAGGTAACTTCGCATCCCGTTTCGCAAGCGGTCTGTACGGGAGGTTCTGTTACATTCACTGTCACCGCTTCCGGCACACCTGCCCTATCCTATCAATGGAGAAAAAACGGCTCCGATATCGGCGGAGCAACGAGTTCGACCTTTAGTATAAATCCTGTAACAGCCGGTGATACCGGTTCATATACGGTGTACATCACCAATTCATGCGGCAATGCCACTTCAGGTATTGCCATGCTCACCCTGGTACCCTCCCCTGTTATAACAACACAGCCCACTGACATTTATGATGCCTGTCCGGGGATTAGTGTTTCTTTCAGCGTCACAGCAACGGGCAGCCCGGTCAGCTATCAGTGGCAGGTGTCCACCAATGGCGGAGTCAGTTACAGCAACATCACGGCTGCAGGATCCAATCCGGTTTATACCGGCTGGACAAGCGCCACACTTGGCATTAACAATATCAGTCCGGCAAACAATTATGTGTACCGCTGCATTGCCGGTTCAACGTGTTTGCCCAACGACACCTCTGATGCTGCACACCTGTGGGTTTCCGACGGCCCCGGCCCGGTGACGGTAAGCGGAGGCGGGACATACTGCGGCAGCACCGTGATTACAGCCAGCGGCCTGTCCGGATTCACTGTTTATTTCCAGGGCACGACTTCCGGAGGAACTTCCCAGAGCAACCCTTCCACCTCGGAAACCATCACCAGCTCAGGCATCTATTATTTCAGGACTTTCGACGGCAACTGCTGGGGAACCGAAGGCAGCGCTGCTGTGAGCATTAATGCTGTTCCCGGGGCGGTTTCCGTGAGCGGCGATACGGTACAATGCGGTGGCACTGTTACTCTGCACGCTTCAGGCGGATCGGGAGGTACCATATACTGGCAGGGAATGACCAGTGGGGGAATATCCACGGCTACAGCATCGACCTCGCAAACGACAGGCACATCAGGGACATACTATTTCCGTTCTTTTAACCAGGGATGCTGGGGACCCGAAGGCAGCGCCACGGTGACCATTAATGCTGTTCCCGGTGTGGTGTCTGTGAGCGGCGATACGGTACAATGCGGTGGCACTGTTACCTTACAGGCTTCAGGCGGGCTGGGAGGAACTCTTTACTGGCAGGGAATGACCAGCGGGGGCATGTCCACTGCTACAGCTTCCTCCTCACAAACGGTCGACACATCAGGAACATACTATTTTCGTTCTTATAACCAGGGATGCTGGGGCAGTGAAGGAAGCGCCACGGTAACCATTGAGCCGGCAATAGGCTCCCCGGTATTTATTCCCGGTCCGGACACCTCACGCTGTCAGGGCGCCGGTACCGTCAGTTATACGGCATCGTCTGCCAACAGTACCTACATTGCATACAGCCTGGATGCAACCAGTCTTGCGGCAGGTAACACCATAGACACTGCTACAGGTTTTGTGAACTTCACTGCCGGATGGAGCGGAATTTCTGTCATCACGGCAACAGCCTATGGTTGCGGCGGCCCCCAAACGGTAAGCCATACCGTCATGACCATTGCCAACGTCCAGGTAGGGGTATCTGTCTTGGTATTCCCCTCAGATACAATTTGTTCCGGCGAAACTGTCACTTTTACGGCCGTTCCGGCAAGCGGGATAATCAATCCGTTTTATCAATGGTACCTCAATGGAGATGAAACCGGCAGTAATATTCCTTCATTTACAAGTTCAACGCTGAATATACACGATACCATATTTTGCAGACTGATTTCCGATGCATTCTGTGTGACAGGAAACCCTGCCTCATCAAACTCCATTGTAATGACTGTAAACCCTGGCATTAATGCTTCACTGAGCATTTCAACACCCGACAACCCTGCCTGTGAAAATTCAAACGTTACTTTTTCGGCTTCCCCTGTTCATGGCGGCACCAATCCGGTTTATCAATGGTATCTGAACCATGTAGCGACTGGTAACGGAAGCAGCGCGTATTCATGTGATTCCCTGGCAAACGGGGATACGATCAGTTGTGTACTCCATTCAAATGAGGCTTGTGTGATGAACAACCCTGTCTTTTCGAATACAGTTCACATGGTGATCAATCAGACACCAATAGCTGATGCCGGAACGGATACAACCTATTCCGGAACGCCAATCCTGATCGGCAATCCATCAAACGGCCCGGGAACCATCAGCTGGTCGCCGGCCACAGGATTAAATAATCCGACACTGGCCCAGCCTGCAGCTTCACCGTCCATTACGACAACCTATACGTTAACTGTTGACCACAACGGCTGTGTAAATTCCGATACGGTTAAAATCATTGCCGGCGGAGCAGTATATACCATCTCCGGCAAAACACGTTATTTAAATATGGCAATTCCGGGTATTGTGGGCGTTCCCCCGACGTATAATTCTGTACTATATAATATCGATAAGGTTATTGTGATACTGAAAGACTATATGGGTGCAGAACTGGCCAGAGACACCAGCGATGCGCTCGGGAATTTTCAGTTCATAAATATTGCGGATGGGAACTATGCGCTGTTTTATGATAAATACACCCAGGATACCATGCAGTGGGGTAATGATGTAAATGCCATAGATGTGGCATTAATAAAACATCTCATCGGTTGTGACACTCTTATAGATCCTTCCAGAAATTTTTCATCCAAATATAAAAAAGCTGCCAATGTTGACAACAACGCTTCGATAAATTCCATTGATATTTCCAGGATCAAAGCTAAAATAGGCTCGCCTTACAACACGGTCAAGAATTTCCCGCAAGGTAACTGGATAGCTCTTGATACCGCTGTTATCGTGGCCGGTTCCGACCTGAACATTATCCTGAAAACCATTTGTTACGGCGATTATAATGCTTCATGTGTCAAATACCGCGATTCGCTGGTTAACTGGGGCGGTGCAAAATCATTGTCTTCGGAGATCATTGTTACATCTGACGAATATGTCACGACCAGTGATCCCTCATATTTTGAAGTACCCCTGAGGATCAGTACCAAAATCAATGAGTTCTCCGCCATGAGCCTTGAACTAAACTACCCCTCTAAAGATTTCAGGCTGGTAAGCGCTGTTATGCCCAACACCACTGACAAAAACGGGATAGTGAAGATCAACCCCACCCTCGAAGAGATCATTGCTGATGACAATGACCTGCTGGTGACGGATGAAGATGGCGTGATCCGGGTCGTATATGCCACCACAAACCATTATGATGTAGCTGCTAATGACAAGATGATCATTTTGGGTTTTGCTCCGGCCAATACACCCGACCTCGGAGAAGTTGAATTTTCACTCAGCGGTACGGGTGTTCTCGGAGACCAGTATGGTAATGAAAATGAAGACGCATACCTGATCATGCCCAAAGTCTTTATTCAGGGGGCTGAAACAGGATTTGAATTCTCGGGTTATCCTAACCCGTTCTACGGTGAAGCCACACTGAATTACAACATCCCGGAAAACGGGAACGTAAAACTTACCTTATATAATGCCATCGGCGAACTGGTGAATGAGCTTGTAAATGAAAGTCAGATGAGCGGAAAACACGCTGTTGAGTTTTCACCAAAGTCGATGCCGGCCGGCATGTACACGTTTAAACTGGAATTTGAAGGGCAGAACATTTCCAAATGCCTGGTATTGAAGCTTGTTCACTGAGAATTTAATGTACCGTACAACTTGAAATGTTGTCGTACTATTACGTGTATTACCGATTGCAATAGTTTAAAAATTAGAAAAGCGTTTATAACTTAATATTGCGCTTTTGTTTCTGTTGTAAACATGAGATTTTTCTCTTACTTTTTTGCGTGTCCAAAAAAGTAAGCAAAAAAGGACCTCCTGGCGAATGCTTCAGCCCGCTCTCAGAAAACATTGAAAATCTATGCAAAGTAGTCCTGACCAGCTATGCTGCGTCAGGAAAACCCCGCTGCGGCGGGGCCTTTGCAGATTTTCAAATGTTTTCTGATTCACGCCACCGCCGGCTCGCACGCCAGGAAATGCCCGCGCGCCAAATATCGGCTAAGCTATCCCGAAAAAAGCCAGATTGTTTCGCAGAAAACAAATTCTTAATTATTTGATTATGAGATTTTAAAGCGAGTTATACCGATTGCCAGTAGTTTAGAAATTAGAAAATCGTTTATAACTTAATATTACGCTTTTGTTTCTGTTATAAACATGAGATTTTTCTCTTACTTTTTTGCGTGTCCAAAAAAGTAAGCAAAAAAGGACCTCCTGGCGAATGCTTCATCCCGCTCTCAGAAAACATTGAAAATCTATGCAAAGTAGTCCTGACCAGCTATGCTGCGTCAGGAAACCCCGCTGTGGCGGGGCCTTTGCAGATTTTCAAATGTTTTCTGATTCACGCCACCGCCGGCCCGCACGCCAGGAAATGCCCGCGCGCCTATTATCGGCTAAGCTATCCCGAAAAAAGCCGGATTGTTTCTCAGAAATTCATTACTATGACAAATAACACTCCTTCCATTTTGGAAAAAAATGAAGGTAAACAAAACATACGTTTCTGTTTTTGAGCAATAAAGAAGCGAAACAAAAGTTGCTGACAGTAAAAATAAACTTATTTGGTGTCTCTTGGATTTTATCTCTTCTTAATTTTCTGAAATTATAATTGGTGTCCCAGTGGCGAAGTCAGGAAAGAGGGTGTCCCAAAATATTATTTAAATGATTTTCACCGCCTTCTTACCCCTTCCATAAAGGGTGGAAGTCGCTGAAAATCAACACCATTCAGGGACGGGGTAATGATGATTTCCAGTAAAGGCTATTTTTGAGACAGCCGCTTTTTTTCTGAAGGTACCGAAAATCTATTGGTTCACGTTGTGAAGATCCTTCAGCTTTTCCCACGGGCCCAGATCATATTTGCGTATCATCTGCCGGTACAACTCTGCATCCTTATTCAGCTTTTTGATATGTTTGTGATAGCTGACCATAGAGAGCAAATGCGAGAATCCCATGTCTACGGCTACTTTTTTTTGCCTGATCAGGGCAATCATATACATAAAGAATCTGCGTTTGTATGGTTCCGGACGGAAAACGAACTCATTCAACAGTTTGAGAAGCAACTTAATGATAAAGCCGGTGCCTGGCCTGCCATCATTGTAAGGCTTTATAAAATATCCGTCGCCAAAAAGTATTTTTGCTTTATAATAGAGGGATTCGTAAGCATACATTTTAGAGAGTGTTTCAAGGTATTTATCGAACAACGCTATCTGCGACATCTTATAATAATGGATGCATGGAAATAACCCGCCCATCATATCCGTATCTATATCATACATCCTGCCTTCGGCAGTAAGTCGCTTCTGCAATTCAGAACCAAAAGGAGCGCCAAGAATATTAAAATTGATGTACGACAATCCCGTCCGCTGCGTAAACTCGTACAAGCGGTCGAATTCTTCCGGTGTATCATTATCAAAACCTATAACAAATGATGCGGTGATATGTATCCCGTGGGCATGGATCTTTTTGATCGCATCTTCATAGATCAGCGCCTCACGGTTTTGTTTTTTCTTTGTTTCAAACAGGCTGCCGGCATTCAATGATTCAAAGCCGATGAGAATATTGAAACAGCCGGCATTATTCATTTCCGTCAGCAAATCGTCTTCTTTTGCAATTTCGATGCTCGACATGCAGCCCCATGATATGTTGAGGGGCATCAGTTCTTTCATAAGTTCGTGGGCATAACGTTTATTAGCCGTCAGGTTATCATCCACAAACAGCATCTTCCTCACCGGAAGAGATTTGATCTCCTGCACCACATTAGAAATTTCACGGTAACGCATTTTGTTCCCGAACAAATTGGTGACAAGGCAAAACTCACACTTATAAGGGCAGCCACGCGATACCTGTATCCCCACCTGGAAAACTTTTTTCATATCCACCAAATCCCAACGGGGAAGTGGTGTCTCTTTAAAGTCGCAATACTCGTGTGTGTCGTAAATTTTCTGAAGGCATCCCTGTTCATAATCCGCCAGGCATTTCCGCCACGAACCTTCTGCTTCTCCTATCACAATAGCATCGGCATGAAGAACTGCTTCATCGGTCATAAACGAAACGTAGGGGCCTCCGATAATAACTTTTGCTCCCCGGGATCTGTACCAATCGCCTATTTCGTAGGCTCTTTTAGCCGTGGTTGCCAGGGCTGATATGCCGACTATTTCGGGAATCTCGTCTGGCAGTGACTCCAGGTCTTCATCAATGATACGAACATCATATTCCGGCGGTGTAATAGCCGCAATCATAGGCATGGCCAGTGAAAGCATGAACTTCTTTTTACCCATCATTTTACAGAGTTCTGTCTGCCCGTAATAATTCACAAACTTCTGTCCGGGTAAGACCAGAAAGATACGTTTTCTGCTGTAGGATATTCCGCCCGTCATAACTTAAAAATAACGAAGTGTAAAACCGGCCTGCATAAATTTACTGACCTCGGTGACAAAGCTCAGGATCATATCGTTTTCATATAATTTCTCCTCTCTCATAATTTTATCGAGGCAAATGAACACCATAGGCGGGCCAACATAGCCCATGTCATTCATCCTGGTATAGAGCGTTTCTTTTTTAATCCCCAACTGCCCGCACTCCTCTATGATCATTTCAGCAATATGCTTTGAAGGAAAATTCACCTGAAAATATTTTAATGCGGAGAGATCAATGTGGTAAGTTTCGATCATGCGCTTCAATCCTTTAAAAAAAACCGAACCGTCTGCATCATGAAAATGCAGGCGTAACTGCTCGTTGAACATCTGTGCCAGGTGGTGATCGCCGTGTTCAAACTCCAGTCTGGGATTCTGCCAGTAGGCAGGGCGCCTGTTGAGCATGGCTGCCGGTTTATTACCTCCTACAGATTCCATGTATACATTTTCGACGAACAGCCCTTTTTGGACTTCAGCTTTCTGTAAAATCAATGCCCCTGCCCCGTCACACAAAAAATACCTTAAAAACAACTCTTCTTTGGTAAGTAAGGGCTGGTTGTAATATTCTGCAATAAGTTCGGAAGAAGAAATTCCCGATGATACGACCAAAGCATTATCATACCTGCCGCAGCGTATAAACTCGTATGCCACCAGCAGCGCTTTATAGGCCGAGGTGCAATTAGCATGAATTGAAATCTCGGAACACTCCTCAATGCCAAGCGCCTCCTGTATCCGCACGCTGGCTGTAGGCATCTGATGCTGATGTGCGCTGCCATAGGCAATAAAGCTGATCTCCTGTGGTTTCAGCCCGGCCATGTCAAGAGCTTCATGAGCCGCTTTGACCGCCATGGAGACATTGTCTTCGGTAAATTTCCGGGTATCAGGGTCAATGGCATAATGATAATAGCCGATATCGAGCATTTCTTTCATCAGCGGCCTGATGCGGGAAAGCCATTTTGCCACCGGTGCAGGGGCATCTGTTATTTCCCCGAGGTAGCTGTCGGTTTCTTCAAAAGAAACCGGCCTGCCCGGCAAAAACCTCCCTGTTCCGGTTATTTTAACCCTGTTGAACGACATCGTTTATATATATTTTGCCTTTATTTGTATTGGAGTTTTACTAAGAAATAACGAACATAACGTATAAAAACTTATTTTACTCTATACTTATTTTTATTGCCGGGACAAATTTACCAAAGATCAGCAACAACTTACAATAACTGACCGTTCTTTTACACATTTCTGTTCCCTGAACTTATACATTATTCATCACAGAATGACGATTCCTGATTCATGTCCTCACATATATTTTCCGATATAATAATTTCTCAGTTTTGGATTATAGTTTTTATATATTTTTTCAGCGAAATCAACGGCTTTTGCCATAACTTCCTTTCTCCTTACAATCTTATCCACAAGCCCTGTTTGCCGGGCATCCTGTGCGTTCAGGTTTTTTCCCGTAAGCATCAGCTCGATTGCAGTTTTTTTATCCGTATAATCCGAAAGATATACAGAACCTCCGCAGCCCGTCATCAGGTTATATCCTGCTTCGGGAAATCCCATGATAATATTTTCGGCAGCAATCCGAAAATGGCACGACATGGCCAGTTCCATGGCAGAGCCCAGGCATACTCCTTTAATAGCGGCTATTACAGGTATTCCGGCCATGTAAAACCTTTTGAATGTGCGGCTGTTGGCAATATAAAAATCTCTGGCCTGATGCGTGTTTTCTCCGTCAAACGACAGCAGGTCGCGGATGTCCGCCCCTGAGGAGAAATGCCTGCCTGTTCCGCTGATTATGAGGGCTTTCAGACGTTCATCATGGAAGGCCATATCAGACAACTCGTGGATCTCATAGAAAAAAAGTTTATTCATACTGTTGGCCGGTGGGCTGTTCAGTTCAATAAACCCGATATGATCTTCGAAACGCCAGTTGATAGTCTGATACTTTACCATATTTCGGATTTTCTCCTTTGCGCTTCCTCAAGTGCGAGTTTGCAGAACATTCTTGTTTCTTCATGCAGGGCTTCATGCAGGGGAAGTTTATTGGCATTGTGTATGGCCTGCATGATCGAACAGATCACATTTTTGGGCTTGGTGCTGACCATATTCTTCAGATATTTCAATGAAGCTCCCAACACATCATCATCTGAAACATAATGTACAATGTTATATTTTAATGCTTTTTCCGCATCAATGATATCGCCTGACAATAAAAGTGAAATCGCATGATGATCTCCTGACTGCTTCACCATGCGTGCAATACCGCCAAGTCCGGGCATCAGGCCGTGGTTTATCTCCGGGAAGGCAAAAAGCGATTTGGCGGATGCAAAGCGTATGTGACACGCCATGGCAATTTCGAGGCCGCCACCCAGGCAGGCGCCGGTAATGGCAGCTACGACTGGTATTTTCAGTCCAAAGATATGATCCAGCAGTTGTGATCCGGCTGTCATCTCTTTTGTCAAAATATCAGCATCGCAGGCGGTTTCAAAAAGTTTTTCCAGGTCGGCCCCGGCAGAAAAATGCCTGCCCGTACCCGTAATGATAACACCTTTTATGTCTTCATCTTCTGCAATACTATTCAATTTGTCCACACTAATAAATGCTGGTGATGGCAGATAATTCTGCGGAGGATTGTTTATTCTGATGACAGCAATACACCCATTCTTTTCGACAACGACATTTGCAGTTTCTTTCAATTCATGCTGTTTTTGGTGAGTAAAACTTCATATTCGGGGGATATTCCGCAAGGTATCCTTTCACTGTTTAACGGTATTGTTTTTACGGTAGTGTGGGAGAGTTTCTGTCCGTTGTCAGCATTGAACATATATTGCTTAAAGACAATATAGGGGCCTGAGAACTCCACTTTGCTTTTTATCAGGATGTTATCAAACAAGCGGGCTTCTTTAGAATAACGGATATTGATTTCTGTTACTACCAATAAAATTTTTTCTGACTTTAATTTTTCGAGCAGACCTGTTTCACGCATGATTTCCCATCTTGCCTGCTCATAATAATTCAGATAAACAGCATTGTTCACATGGTCGTAGGAGTCCAACTCATAACCTCTGACGGATAAGCGATATTCGAACATTTTTTCTGGTAAGATATTATTTTAGAGTTTGGGGGCCAATCCGATGAGCTCATCCACCCTGGATTTCGCTATCTGCGACCATTTCGGGTCAATGAATCTGTTTCCATCCCAGGAAAAGTCCACACGGTAAAAATTTTCATTCATAAAAGTCAGTTTTGATTTTGCATCCGGTGTATGGACAATAAACATCATTTTGCCAGGGTCAATTGTAAAGGCGAAACCGATCAATGTTGCAAGAGGTGCGCAGAAGTTGGTCACTGAGGTTCCCGGGTTTTCGGCATATAATTCAGTAGCAATAACCACGGTGTGCTGTTCATTCTTTACAATCTTCAACCCGCAACGTGAGGGTACATCCCACTGTCCTTTAAAATCATAAACCTCATCGAAATAATCCGAATTGATATCCTTGTTGAAATGTTTGATCATAGTTATTAAGTAGAATATGTTTTACCTGTTAACTTTTTTACCGAAAGATCTGTTGGCCAATTCTTCGCGAACAGGCTTATACGTGCCATTGGCAATTTCTTTCATGATCACTGTCCTGAAAAGTTTGAACATTTTTTCAGATTGTGATTCATCTTTGTAAAAAGTATCCCATGCATAGTGATACAATTCCTGCAGGCGTTCAGGCGTCATATGCTTTGGTTGGATAACCACTTTTCCTGCATTGAAATTGTTCCAGTCGTGATCAATGATCCTGTTCTGCCTGAGCAGGTCGTCATAAGCTTTCGTATGAGGAAAAGGTGTAAGAACTGTGAATTCGGCCAGGTCGAGGTTTATCTCCAGCAGGAAATCGATAAGGCGTTTGATATCATCTTCGGTATGGTCATCGGTTCCGAGCAGTATGGTGCCTTCGACGGCAATACCATGATCGTGGTAGCGTTTTATCCTGTCGCGTATATAATCGGAAGTGTCAAATACGGCCTGATAAACAAACCATGCACCGGCCTGTGCTGCCAGGTCGAGCACCTCGTCGTCATTTTCTATGGGATGTGAACACCAGTTTTTCTTAAACGGAATCATCTCACGGAAAAGGTCCAGTTCCCATTGTTTGTCCTGAGCAAGAGAATTATCGACGATAAAAAGCCTGTTGTTATCAATGGTTGCCAATTCTTCAACGACGCGGTCAACAGGCCTGGGACGGAAACATTTTCCGCCGAGGTATGCCACTGCACAGGGATAACAATTATACTTACACCCGCGTGAGGCATGAAACAGGTCGACCATGCGCACCCCTTTGTGATAATATTTCTCCTTATTGAGAATATCGCGCCGGGCAGGGCCTATAGTATTAATATCGGGATGAACAGCAAGATAATTATATACTTTCTGAAGTTTATCATTCCTGAAATCATCGAAAACTTTTTCGAGGCGGCCTTCTGCTTCTCCCAGAAATATGGAGTCGGCATATTCCAGTGTTTCTTCCGCATGGAGCATAGTAGAGATACCTCCGAAGATCACTTTTTTTCCGCGTTTGTGGTATTCCGATGCTATCTGCCAGCCGCGTTTTATCTGGCCGGTAAGCATCATCGAAATGCCAATAAAATCGGCATCATCATCAAAAGTAAGTTCATCCACGTTCTCATCAACAAATTCAATATGAACATAAGCAGGCAGCGCTGCAGCCATCACAACCGGCCCGTGGGGCGGAAGGTTGAACGTGGTCTGCCCTTCGAGTTTTTCCCATTTAGGATAAATAAGTTTGAATTTCATATGGTCGTTTATTCGTATTTAATAGTTTTCGATTTACAGGCCTCCATTCTTTTTTTCAGAAGTTCCCTGTCAGCCAGGTATGGTATTGATTTTTCCAATGCTTTCCGATAGTATTCAAGCGCTCTGCCATAACTTTTATTTTTATAATAATATTCACCGGCAAGATAATAAGGTTGATAAAATTCAGGATTGAGCCCTGTCATTTTTTCCGCATCACCTGCGTTTGCCTGTGTTATATCTGAATTCAGATGATCAACAAACGCATCCCTGATTTTTTTATATTCCGCTATCTTGCCGGAATAATCAGACAACATTACTGAATCGGGCAGCAAAGATAATTCAAATTCATACATCTCGGTATTTTGCATGAGACATTCTTTTTTCTGAAATATCTTATTTAAATCATAACAAACATAGGTTCCTGCCTGATACGGTGTTGTGGAAACCCAAACGAGGAGTTGTTCCGGTTTAAAGATCACAGAATGGTGGGCAATAAACTGATTCACTGCAAGTTCATTGGTATATCCTATTTTTTTATCATCCATTCCGTCGGGATTGCGCAACAATGCAGCAGCGCTGTTTTCATCCATCGGGCTGCTATTCCTGATCAACTGCTCCACCCTTTTAAAACGATATACGGTAGGTGTTTCATTCATTTGCATTATATTCAACTTATCGGATGCATATTCAGTACTCTGAAAATGATTGGTACAGATAATATAATTTGAATCATTCTCAAACAGGACCGTCTTTTCAGGGCTTTTTTCGATGATGCAGGCTTTTTTATCTTTGGCTGAACCTATCATAAAAGATTCAGAAACAAAAACCTGGTAACGCCCGGCAATCCCGAAGGCCTCACGGATATTCCGGGCATATTGTAATATATGTTTGGCCACCAGCGACACCGGACATGCCGAATGTAAAGGTACCTGCGATTTGGCCGCGTTGATTGTCACGGTCAGCCCCTGGTCGTTCATGCCGGAAACAACGCCGGTCATCCCGCCCCAGGAGATCATCATGTAGTTATAACCCGAATCAGGTTTTACGAATGAGATTATTTTATCTTCAGCAAAATCATCGTTGATAAAAAAATCAAAGTTTCTGCCTACCAGCAGGGATGAGTCTTTTGATCGTTCGTCCCAGACGGCAAAAGATGTGCAGCCCACCAGGTGATAATTCTGCATCATGTGGCCTATGTCATGGGCAGCATGATAATTCAGCATCCGCTGATAGTTGCTTCCAATATATTTATATTGGTCATCCGCATATTTAGAAACACCAAATATTTCCTGCAGGAATTCCGGCTTGATATAGGTGTCGATCTTTCTGTTAAAAATATCGATAATAAAATTCAGAAAACGCCGGTAACTTTTTGATGGCACAAATTTGTTGATCTGCCGGACAAAGATCTTTTCCTGCTTTCGTGATAAGTCACGGGTAAGTTTGCCTGCGGCCAGACCTCTGTAATACGCATCACCTTCGGTATACAATTCATACAGTCCTGTCCTGCTTTTATGGAACCACGATTTTCCGCAATACACCAGGGAATCGCCGGAAGATACTGTTTTAAAGCTGCTGGTATCTGTATACGGCACCTGTGGAGGGTCAATGGTTTTACTAGAATTGATCAGTATTATGGCTATGACCGAGATCAAAGCGACAGAAAAAAAAACTGTGATCAGTAATTTTTTCATTACGGGTTACAACTTTTTATTTTCCCGACAAGGTATTCCAGTCCTAACAACTCTGAACAGGTGGTCACGGAACCTATGGTCACGCCAAGCACGCCGTGCAGAATGATATTTTGTCCTGTAAGAAAAAGGTTGGGTATTTTGGTCCGTGGCGATATCAATGTTTTCAACGGGTCGTTGCAGTCTCTGAGGACGCCGTATAACGAGCCATCCACCGTACCGGTATAATCACGGTAGGTGAGCGGTGAAGAGGTGTAATACTTATGGATACATTTCCGGAATCCCGGATAACGGAGTTCAACAAGATCGAGCATCTGTCCGGCTTTTTGCTGTTTGAAATCCAGGTAATCATTACTGCGCTTTCCTACCACCGTGTTTTCCCACTTTTTCACATCATCAATATTCATATATGACATAACAGTAGCATTACAGGCATATTTGCTCCCGGAAGAAGAGGCCGGTGTTATCAGAAGAATATTTCCCGGCCAGTTCTGATCAGCTTTTTCATTTGACAACCATACATTTTCATTTCTGTAGAAATACAGGTTATGGTTGAGATATTCAAAGGAATCCGGTTTAAAAACGATATAAAGCGTAAAATTAGATGTGGTATTTTCGAGGGTTTTGATTCGCTGGCGATATACACTGCGTAAGAATTTTTCATCCACCATACCGATGGTTTGGGCCGGATGGATGGCTGAAATAAAATATCGTGCATCAATCACTTCATCATTGGCAAGTGCTACAGAAGTGAGTCTATTATTATTAAAAACAAATTTCTCAGCCCTTGCCGAGGTAATTATTTTCCCGCCGTTTAGAATGATCTTAGCAGCTAAAATATCGGCTATTTGGGAACTTCCGTCCACCACCTTCCAGGAGCTTTCAATAAAAGAATTATTGACGAGTGCATGAACATAAAGGGGCGTTTTTTCAGGAACACCGGCATATAATGAATTGGTTCCGGCCAGCACACGCTGAAGTTTTTTATTGTCTGTGATGGAGGTAAAATAGTCGTAAGCATTTTCCCGGAAAAATTGCAGTTCATTGAGGTGCAGGTTCTTATAACTCAGGTTATATAAGGGGAAATGCTCACATATTTCATTTAATTTTCTGATATAGTGCACCAAAGCATCTTTCTCATCCGGAAAATACTCCATCAGTCTGCGGATAAAATTTTCATGACCCATCGCCAGGTGATACTCCATGGGATCATTTGCAAAACCAATGACATCAAACGCCTCCTGATCCATTCTTTGCAACCTGAGTTTATCCATCAGGCCGAAATAGGTAAAATACTGGTTCAGAATCTGTCCTTTGTCAAGGCCGCCGATATAATGAATGCCCGTATCAAAAACACAGTTGTCGCGTTTGAAATTCTGCAGGCAGCCGCCAATCTGCGAATGTTGTTCGACAATACATACGTTATATCCTTCGGAACTTAAAATATACCCGCACTCTAAACCACCCAGGCCACTGCCGATGATCACCACATCGTAACTACTCATAAAGCTTTTTTTTGTTTAATACAAACAACACATTGGAGGTAACCTTATTATCATCAATTATAGCCATCTCAAGCCCGGATTTGGCAACGACCTCACGGATCATACCGGCAGACAGGAATTGCAATTTGTTTTTACCCGTTTTGTTAAAGCCAAAGTTTGTAGAAAAAATTTCTGTCAACCTGGTCATCCCATGCCTTTTAACCAGATCCCGGTTGCCGTCTCTGATCAAAATCAACCCACCTTCGTTCAGGTTCGCGATGCATTGTTCCAACGTTTTTCTCTGGTCATAATGTTCCAGATAATGCAGCACATCGCTCAGGATAATGACGTCCTGATGCTCCATTTTATAACTCAGGATATCTTCATGGGCAAAGGATACATTGGCGGGTTTTGACAAACAATGCGACGCCAGGGCGATTTTATCTTCATCAAAATCAATACCCTTAATGGTCCTGTCTTTTGAGATCATGCCCAGCATCAATGATATGTAACCGTAACCACATCCGATATCCAGAATCTTAGCTTTCATTGGGATCAGGTTATTGTACAGCTGATAATTCTTTTCAATTTTTAGTTTGATCCTGGTATACCATTCGATCACAGGGCCTTTGTAAATAAAGTTCTTTATGAGAATATCTTTGTAATGGACAGGCTGTTTATAAAAGTCAAGGATTTCTCCGAATTCCTTCCTGTAAAGCCGGGTAAGGCCTTTGGCACGTTCCAGGTAGTCCGCACCGTATGCTGTGTTAGCGGGTATAATACGGTCCAAAAATTTAACAGTTATCGTGCTTCTCTTGCCAAACAGTTCACCCTTAGCCACATAATTGGCTGTTCCATGAATAACAACGGGCAATATATCAAGGTTCATACTCTCGGCAAGGTAAAAGGCGCCTTTGTGAAAACGATGTATCTGTTGATCCGGCGAACGTGATCCTTCGGGAAAGATGACCACAGAATATCCATCGCGGAAGTATTCCGTCAACTTTTCCTTTATCATATCGTAACCCGATGATGAGGGCAGGTAGCCGGACATGCGAATGAGAATCCCCCTGATCTTTGAATAGTACATTTTATCGTTGGTGAGCATGATTATTTTTGGGGTGAACATCAGCAGCAGGGGAATATCTATGCTCGACTGGTGGTTACATATGATAAGGGCAGGTTTTCTGAATGTCCCGGGTGATAAACCGATAAAACGTTTCTTGGTAAAGAACATCACATACATGGTGCTGCGGCTTACCAGCATCATCATGTAATGAAAAATATATTTTCTTTTTTTCCGGGTTACAGGCAGTATCTTCAGGACGGTCAATCCAAGCACCACGGTCAGAACACACCCTGCTAAATAGTATGAATAACATACAATGGCATAGAACAAGCCAAAAAAAGTTACCGGAAATTTTCTGAATTTATTTTTTTTAATGATGAGCCAGCGGAACAGCACCGGCACCAGGGTATACGACATGAACACCACAGACAACATACCGATAATGGTCAGCAGGGCAATGGAACGCAAAGCAGGATGCCGTGCCAGGATCAGCACTCCGATACCCACAAACATGGTGAACGCGGATAAAAATACGGCTGTTTTGTATGAATCCAGTATCCTGACACCTTTTTTGTATTCCTGCAACAATCCATCCATGATAAAGATACTGTAATCGTCGCCCAGGCCAAAAATAAACGCCGAGATAATGATACTGAAAATATTGAATTGCACATTCAGCAAACCCATGATGCCCATTATCCACACCCAGCTTATCAGCATCGGGACAAAGGCAATAGCAGCCAGTTCGATGCGGCCGTACGAAAACAACAGGAAGAAAAATACCAGCAGTGACGAGATCAGGAGAACGGTATTAAAATCTTTATTGATGGAATCCATAAAATGAGACAACAGGCTGCCGGTCTCAACGATCACCGTATTTTCGGTCTCAGGAATGGCAGCAATCACTGCATCATGATTACGGGGATTAATTTTTAACTGAGTGATTACGAAATTATCGTTGCCGGCCTGATTGACAAACTGTCCGGCAAAATTAGTTTTCAGATAATCGAAATCCCTTTTGCTGATGGCTGTGTATTTCCGGTCAATAACGACAAGAAAATCTTCAAACGCATCATCGGTGAAACCAAGTTTTTGACTGCCGAGTGTCAGGCAGGTTCTAATTTTTTCCTTACGGTCGTCATTCCAGAAGGATTCCCATTTTTGGATTTTTGCCTTTTGCATGGAATCCGAAAGCAGAACGGAGGATACACCCGACACCTGCCCGATAAGCTGTTTGTGCCTCAAATCAGCTATTTTACGGTTTAAGTTTTCATTCTTTCTGAGGGATTCGTCCAGCGTATTTCCTTTGCTGACAATATACATTATCCGCTGCGAATTGCCGGATATCCGGTTCATGGTCTGCTCCGCCTGCTTCAATTTTTCCGAAACATAGCCGAGTTTGCTCAAATCGGTGTCAAAACTGGCTTTTCGGGCCATGAAAAGAAAAAAAACCGTCAGCACCACAATGCTTATGACGATATAACGGTTCCGGTCGAAATTATAGGATGAAATTTTTTCAATGATTTTCAGCAAGTGATTATCCGGTGAATCACTGGTTTGCTTTTTGATCCTGATGATAAAAGGCAGGAATATCAACGTAAACAATACGGAACCTACCAGGCACAAAGCAGCGACCATTCCAAAATCTCTCAGCACCTGCGACCTGACAAACAACAGCCCCAGAAAGGCACCTATAGTGGTGATACTCCCTATGGTCAGCGGCGTGGAAAGGTCCTTTATCACCAGCCGCACCGAGCCAACATGCAGGTAATGCGTATAAAAATGTATGGAATAATTTAAAGCAATGCCCAGCACCAGCGACCCTGCTCCCAGCGCAATGAGCGAAATATCCGGATGTAACAGGAAAACCAGCGCCAGCGAAAACAAGCCTCCGAAAAGCACGGAAAGCAGCATAACAAACAGGGATGACCTACTCCTGAAATACATTCCGAAAAAGATCAGCAGTATCAGCACTGCAATACCCATGGTCAGCATGAAATCCTTTTTCATTTGAGAGGCATTGGCCACCGAAGCGGCAACAGCGCCGAAGTATTGTATGCTGACGGATTGACTGCCGGCCTTTTTTGAGTTTTCTTCAATAATCTTATCCAGCCCTTTTATCAGCAAGGTGTTCTGATAGCTCTCGCTCGTCTCATTGGCCGACGTAATGAACATCAGCAGGGTTCTATTATCTTTCGAAAATATATGCCCGTTCACAATATTATAATTGCTTCCGACACCCGAAAGGTTCAGTTTCTGAAGTGCAAATCTGCTGAGGCTGAGCGGATCACGAATGATGAACTTTTTCAAGAACATACCTGCAGGGGACACCAGCATTTTATAACTACCGGACAGCGTGGAATCTATATAGTCCGGATCTATCATTTTTTCTATCTGCAAATAATCCTCATCATCCAGAAAGAATGGCAGGTTATTCCAGATCACTTCATAGGTTCCGGACATTTGTTCTTCATTGATCTTATTGGTGACATCCCTGACCAGGGCAGGATATAACGAAGTTTTTATATCGCCTTCGAGATCTTCAGCACATGAAATAAGTTTTGCAGGATCAGCATGAGCCGAATCTTTATCACTAATAATAACAATAAGCTTGTCGTTAGCTTTTATCAACCTGAAAATATCCGTGACATTTTCCAGTTCTTTAGTCCTGGGCAAAAAATCAAGGATATCTTCGCTGAATCTGACGCGTCCGGCCAAAAAAACAAAAACAGCGACCAGCAGGAATAAGAAAGTAAAAAGCAACCACCTCCGTTTACTGAAGAAATCATATATTTTTAAAAACAAAAAACTCATTCCGATTGTTTTACTGCCGGTAGTGGCTATTATTGCTCACTGTTTGCCACCACATTATTATTTCTTCTCTTTTTTCTTCGTGCTATTTTAAGGATTATCAGTGTGACTAAGCCTGCTACCAGCGCAATAAATACTCCAAAAGTCACACTACCGAGGAGGTATTGAATAATATTGATTTTGATCGTAGCCAGCGATATCTGGGATGAATAGGGTATATCAACTGCATTATGAGGAATTACCCAACCGCCGAATACATAACTCAGATAAATGATCAACGGGATATTCGGGGTGAGGCTGATATTACTTGCCACCAGGGTGATCAGTTTGTTAAGCCGGAATAACATGGCCAGCAACACCGCCACCACCATCTGCCAGCCCCAAATAGGAGCCACACCGATAAAAACGCCAAGCATCACCGAAAATGTGATTTTGGCATCCGAGTCGGTATTCTGAATGATGTTTTTCTGAAAAAACTCTTTTACATTTTTTTTGTTGAGTAAACTGATAAATCCAAAAGGCCGGAAAATAAGCACCGCCAGAATGAACAGCACGATGTTCAGCAGCGTGATCCTCAAAAAATCGGCAAACGGCCTGAAATGACTTACCCGTTCATTTTTAGGAGGATAATAAACGCTGACAGGCATGGGGATGACAGCAATCCTTTTCCATGCTGAACGTACCAGCACCTCGACCTCGAACTCATATTTGCGCCCGAAAAAACGCTTGTTATGCAGCAAAAACAAAGGATAGGAACGAAAACCCGACTGCGTATCCGGGAGTTTGACGCCCGTATCGATGTAAAACCAGAAATTTGAAAAACTGTTACCGAAGCTGCTTGCCCCGGGGATACCTTCCTGCTTCATGTTGCGTGAGCCGACAATGACCGCTTCCGGGTTTTCCGTAATTTTTTCAAGAAACAAAGGCAGGTCTGAAGGCAGATGCTGTCCATCGGCATCCATTGAAATTCCGTAATCAAAATCATGCCCGTAAGCATACTTTATAGCTTTTCGCAATGCGTAGCCCTTACCCTGGTTTTTCTCAAAATGAATACTATGTATTCCCGTGAAACCTTCGAGTATTTTTTTTGTCCCATCCGTAGAGCCGTCATTGACCACAATAATATTCCGTGTAAACGCAAGGGTTTCAGAGATCACCTTCCCTAAAGTACCGGCATTGTTGTATGCCGGTATGATCACACAACACCTTAATTTATCAAACATTTCTATGTATTCGGTATTTCCGGGCATTAGTTTGGTGTTCTGTTTTCGCAAAATTTCATTTTCTTTTTTATCTCCTCCCTTTCTTGTACGGTGGGAATTTCTTTCCGAAGGGCTGTACGATAGTATCCGGCTGCTTTTACATAATCCTTTTTGTTATAAAAAAAATTTCCGGCAACGCTGTATGACAGGTAATAATCGGGATTCAGGCCGGTAAATCCGTCGATCTCCTCCTGAGAAACATCAAAGTTTCCGGGTGTATCCGAAATTTTCTTTTTTAGTTCCTTGAACCGTTCAAAATCCTCAAATCCGCCGTTGTCCAGGAAATTATCATGTACGATAGCCAAATCCTCCTTAATGATGGTGTCGCCATCCTGAAAATCCTCTGCCCTGCTGAAAACCTCGTGAAGATCATAACAAATGAACTCGCCCAATCCGAATTCACCGGCCGATATCCACATCTTCAGCTCCACTGGATTAAATACCACCGAATGATGAGCCAACAACTGGTTGACGGTTTTTTCGTTCCCGTTACCAATGGATACATCGCCCAGGCCCTTCCTGTCGCGCAGTATTTCCACCGCAGCCTTCACCGATAATTTCGGGTGGCTTGCCAGAAGTTCTGCCGTTCTTTTGTAACGATACATGGATGCGCTTCCTTCAATATGTTTCAGATTTATGGGATCGTTTTTTAAGGCCCCGGACTGGAAATGGTTCGTGCAAATGATCTGCTCCGTCCCGGGATCAAACAATTCGGTCTGGTAGGGCGTTTTTTCAATGATCAGCGCCCGGTTTTCCCTACCGGAACTCACGAGAAAAGATTCGGAAACAAATATCTTACGTTTTTTTGCGATTTCAATAACTTCATCAATAGTAGACGCATACTGGAGCATCTCCCTGATGAGTATGGTAACCGGCGTGGCTGTTTTGGCCATAAGCTTTGATTTTGCCGCATTCACCGTTATGGCCAGTCCTTTGACGTTCATGCCGGAAACCGTGCCGATCAAAGCGCCCCATGTTATCATCACAAATCTATGACCTTTATCAGGGGCATAAAAAGTTATTATTTTCTCTTTACAGAATTCATCGCCGACATAGAAATCGAAATTACGAGCATGTATGATCTGTTCGTTTTCAGTGCGACCACCCCGCGCAACAAAAGAGGTACACCCCACCAGGTTCATATCCTGAAGCATATGCCCAATATCGTGGGCTGCATGATAGTTAAGCACTCTCATATAATTAGGGCCGATCAGCCTGAAATCTTTTGAAGCCGAAAGCGACACTCCGTAGATCTCCTGGTCGTATTCATTGCCGATGTATTTTTTCAGTTTTCTGTTGATCCATGCCACCACATACTTCAGAAAGCCAAGGTAAAAACTGTTTTTGACGATGGCTTTGATTTCGGAAATAAAGATCTTTTCCTGGGTATAGATCAGTTTTTCGGTCAGCCTGCCGTTGACCACCCCACGTTCAAAAGGGGCGCCGGCCACATACATTTCGTATAAGCCGTGTTTGTTCCTGTTCAGCCAGTTTTTACCAAGATGCACAACAGAGCCGGAACTTGTGACCGTGCGGCTCATCATATCCGTATCCGGGACATCAGGCGGAACCTTTATCACCATTACTGCAAACAACGCAACAATAAAACCAACGATAAGTATAGATCCCAGTATAATATATAGTCCTGTCAAGATGCCAAATTTTACCGCAAAATTAACCCAATTTTTGTATTGATAAAATCATAATAGCCATAAAGCATTTAAAACAGATATCTGCATAGCCGACAGCAGCGCAATCAAAAGAGAAATAAACGAAACTGTGTTACCGATTACCGGCATCCTGAAGAACTGCAAAGGCGGTATTATTATATGGTCAGGAATAAAATTAAACGCTGTGCGGCTCGACGGAAGCTTTTATCACGCCATATTCTTTTCGCATTTCGGTCATCACATTATGGGTGAGTTCCTGGTAGGTATTGCCATACAGGGGGGTATTGACTTTTACAGGATCCAGAAATTTCACAACAGCGATGCCGTTTTTGAAAAAAAACCATTTCTTTTTCAGGATATTTTCGGAATAATAGATCACCACCGGCTGAATATCGAGATGAAGTTTTTCTGCGAGATAAAAACCTCCTTTATGAAATCTACCGATCTTCTGATCGCGATAAAGAACTCCCTCAGGGAAAACGAGCAGGGAACACCCCATATCCACAACAGGTTTCAATTGCTTTGCCAGTTTGCCACGATCTTCATATATGGAATAAAAACCGATATATTTTGTGATAAAAAACTTAGCCCATACATTATTGTGCCAGTTATTATTCAGCACCCTGACAGCAGGGGTCAGCGACAAGGTAAGCGGCACATCAATAAACGACTGGTGGTTGCATACAAGCAGAGAAGGATGTGAAAAAAGGTCATTTGATTTATTTACATATCTAACTTTTATGTTAAAATGTGTTTTGAGGATGAAGCGGGCATAAAACGTTAGCAGGCGGGTATAAACGGTCTGTGCCGATTTTTTCATATTTGAAAAAGGCAAAGGCACCAACAATGAAAAGAACTGGCTGGTAATCATAAAAATGAGGAAGGAAATCAGTCCCCGTAATCCTATCCACAGTTGTATGAACGGTTTGATACTCATTTGTACCTTTTTCTGCAATCGTTATCTGCTGCAAAAATACTCGAATCGGTTCAAGTCTGGGCAGTCTCGTAATTATTTTCGGAAAAATGAAGCGAATTTTTTGAAGTTTCTTTTAAAAAAGTATTACTTTTGCACCTTCAAAAGGCCCCGTAGCTCAACTGAATAGAGTATCTGACTACGGATCAGAAGGTTACAGGTTTGAATCCTGTCGGGGTCACTAAATAGAGGGCAAAACCCTCTTTTTTTTGTATTACGTTTATGTCATACGAAGCGAAAAGTTTGGCAAGAATTATACAGGACTTGCACAAAACCTTGATAAAAGGATTAAGGAGCATAATAGTGGTTACACAAAATCAATAAAACCATCTATACAATATAGAAGTCAATAGTATCAGATTTGGTTTCGCCAGTATGACTTTCACTTTCGGGTGTGCTCGGCGAAAGCGGTACTACAAGGGGAAATAAGAAAAAATCTTGTTTCCCCTTTTTAATTTTATAACACTTAAATTTTTATTTCCCTGCAGTACGAATGTTTTTATACCCTTTATTACTTCTGTATTTTTTCTCAAGATCATGAGCAATCGCTGATGCGTCCTGATGTGATTTATGGACAGAAATAATTTTCACAAGCAGATCATCCTTTTCACAATTCCAATGTTTTAAGGCCTTAGTTTTACCAAGGCAATGGTCGATAATTCTGTAAAGCGGTTCAATGGTTACACCATGATACACTTCTTTCCTGCTATTATTAATAGCCCTGTAAACATACCATTCCTGCTGTGCTGCCATAATTGTTTGAATCTGGTTTTTGGCTGTTGTTAAATCAAAATTACAATTTTATTTCCGCAAGGAACTTTTCCAGTTTATTATTGTCAAAGTACTGCCCGCCTTCTGGAGATTTAGTGAAAAAATCATTCCCGTCAATAAAAATAGTTTTATCAAAACCATTTAATATAGGCTCCATAGCATCAAGCGGAAGATGAAATTTTGAACCTATATAAACAGAAGCACCGGGCAAAGAACTTATCCTGTCCTTGTAGGCAGATTCAACATACGCCTTTGTTAATGGCCTTAAATCCGGAATGGAAAGTATCTTATATGACATTTTTTTTAGTTCGGGAACCAGTTGGACAAGATATTCTATTCCCTGCTGTGAATAAGGAAATGCAAGTAACCATAACTGATGATCAGTTGAATGTTTTTTCAGAAAATTATAAACATGCTTATTACATTCAACGGTAACTTCATATTCAATGATTTTTGAAAGTAACGTATCCCTTAATTTGCAATAAGAAGAATTATTTTCCAGGCCATGATGATCATCATCCGGGAATTGCAGAAGCTTATTATCTATGCACCATAATACTTCCCGCACAGGGGAATCAAAAGGGAATTTAATGCCGGAGCTGTCAATCAGCCGGGCTAATTAGTCAATAATATACGTTTCATTTTTTTCTTTCAACGTCTCTTCCAAATTATGAAAAAAAAGCCCATCGAGGCCACCATTGTATAGTGTGGCTGTTAATAGCGAAAAATCATTAACAAGGTTCATAAAAAATGGTTTGGTTAAAATTAATATATTTTAAGCAGATATGAGGATAGTATTTGTCTTGATTCGATATTTATAATCTTGCGCTGATTTGATTTATACATTCATCCAGTTTTTCATCATCATGAAAAGGATCAATCTGTGTTGCGCGTATATTATCTGCGATTACCGGATGCAAGAAATACAATGCATTGAAAAATGCCTGGCCTTTTCTTTGCGATGGATACAAAACCCATATATTCTCTGCAAGGGGATACACTGTTTTGAGCTGTTTTTGGGTTAATTTCTTCATTTTGGTTTTATGAAACTATGGCATTATACATGCCGCTTTCATTACGGGTAATAAGACCGGATGATAACGCATTTTCCGGCGTCCCGCCTTCGACAAACTTAAAGATGAACCAGTCTTTCGGAATCTGAGGGAATACAAGGGTAAAACACAAGGAATTACCGAAACTTTTCAGGTAATGCCTTTCCGGAGCAAGAGGAATGTTGAAAGCAGAGATCATTTCAAGGCGTTGGCCGCTGATCAGATCAACCAGGTACGATGGCTTGTATATATTTACCCACCAACCGAATTTATATTTTGGTGATGCAGTATAGCGGCAGTTTAGTGTGGTGTAATGCATGTCCTCAATGGATGTTTTAATGTTAATTCCCGTTTTTAGCTTGACCTTCCTGTCATCATCAGCAGGTTTTGTTTTAATAACTGATGTTCTCTCTGCTTTTTCTTTCAACACAGCTATATATTTCCCGGCATCACTGCTCATAACCTGAACCATGTTTAATAACATATATTTGTCTTTGCAACTGACCTTCATTTTTTCCATCACCTCCAGCAGAATGACAAGGTTTTTCCTGATTGCCAGCAAATCATGTTGCAGGGTTGTTATTTCCGAAACGGATGCAGACCTTATTTCTTTTGGGAGGTCGTTGGTGAAATAATCGTTTATTTCCAGTATATCCAACGCAATTTTGAGAAAATCGGGATCGTATTTGCTTGTTTTTTTCATAATCTTATCTTTTTATGAGACAAAATTAGGATAGCAAAACGCAAAGGAAGTGTGGTTTGTAATTAAGTTAAATGAGTGCAGAGTTGATTAAGTTAAATAAGTGCAGAGTTAAATAGTCAAATGGGGAGGATAGGGAGATCCGATAGCTATCGGATGAGAGATTAGGAGATTGGGAGATTAGTAGATTAGGTCAATAGGTCATCAGTCAATAGTCATCCGCCGCGGCGGAGTCATTAGGAGATTAGGAGATCCGTTAGCAATCGGTTGGGTAGTTGAGCGATTTAGTTAATTAAGTGCAGCGTTGATTAAGGGGAGAGGTACAAAAAATCAGCGTAAATCAGCGTAATCAGCGGGAGAAGAAAAGGAGAAAATTGCCCGCAGATAGCGCAGATTAACGCAGAAATGGAAAGGCATAAGTTGAATCAGAGGTATAATTAGGATTAAATAAGGGATTGGGAGATTGGGAGATTGGGAGATTAGGAGATTAGGAGATCGGGAGAATGGGAGAATAAGTCATTAGTCATTAGTCATTAGTCATCCGCCGCGGCGGAGTCATTAGTCATTAGGAGATTGGGAGATCCGATAGCTGTCGAATGGGAGATTAGTAGATTAGGAAGAAAAAGTTTTTATTAAATCCCTTCATTTTTTCTTTGATTTCTGTTTCACTTCTTTCTGAATCTTTTTAATGGTGTTGAGATAGGCTTCCTCAACAGGCGAAATCGTTTTTACCTGATATTTACGATACTCGGTCTCTGCTTTTTCTATTGCTTCTTCATGGCTTATTTTTCCTGCATTTTGCAAGGTTCCCTTGCCATACATGGATGTAAATTTATCAAGCTCGGTTACCCAGTCGCTCATCGTCATGGCGGTATGCTCCATGGCTCTCATTTCAGCCAGATCAAAGAAGGCCGACACCATCCTGTTGAGCCTTGCCAGTTCATCTTTTTCCAGGTAATTTTTCGCTATTGAAATATCTTTTTTTACCGGTAATGCTCCTGAAAAATTCGTTAACCCCATAAATTCTTTATCAGCATTGGCGCGCCGGTAAATTAGCTCTGCGGCTGTCTGCTCATTTACAGCATAATGCAGTTTGTTTTGAACGGTTTTGAAAAAAGCCAATGACTTTCTGCTTTGGGGGTCATAGTCTATGCTGGTCGCATATAAATCGAGAACTTGCCTGTATATAACCTTTTCGCTGCTGCGAATATCACGAATGCGGTCTAATAATTCGTGCCAGTAATTACCACCTCCAAGTTCCTTTAACCGCTCATCATCCATAGTAAATCCTTTGATGATGTATTCTCTCAAACGTTGTGTTGCCCATTGCCGGAATTGCGTACCCCGCATTGATTTTACTCTATAACCAACGGAAATTATTACATCCAGATTATAATATTTCACAGTAACATTTTGTGTCTTTCCTTCAACAGCGCCATGTTGAGTGGTATGTCGGAAATTCCGACACACCACTTTTTCGTCCAGTTCGTTTTCTTTAAAAATGTTTAGAATATGCTCTGTAATGGTTGATCTGCCTTTCTCAAAAAGGCTTGCCATTTGTTCCTGTGTTAACCATACGGTTTCGTCTTCAATCGTAACGTTTAATTGTATTTTATCATCGTTCGTTTTGAAAAGTATAATTTCGGCAGGAAATTTCTTTTTTGTCATATTGTTATCCTTTTTCTATTTCTGTTCAGTGCGAAGTTCGGAAACTTTGTACAAATGGTCAGCATTTATTGGGAAATTAAATTAAGAACCCTTATGCAAGGTTTTATGGTTGCTTTTTTTAACACAAAGTTCGACGCGGCGGACACAAAGTACAACACAAAGTCGCACAAAGTATACCTGACCGATGCCAATCGGGCCTGAACGCCTGCCTGCACTGCCGTTTCGGAATCACTGGCATGGTTTACTCCGGAATGGTGGCATACTTTGTTCCGGAATAGTCAATTTTTTGGGAGTCATTACAAAACTGTTTAACCCTGCTTGTTTTCTAAACCCCTCGAATTAGAGGGGTTTAAAATTAGTGTTGTAAATTAATTTCCAGAATCCAGATAGTTCAATAGTATTTCGGTTTCTCATCCAGTTTTGAATAATAGAATCCATATGTTCAGCATCTTTATGCCTTGCAATATCAGTTACTGAAATAAACTCAGCTTCGGGTGTTTTAAGAATCGCTATCTCTGTTCCGACTGCATTAATTTTATTGGTTTTTTCCATCTTTAACTGAAGCATTGGGTTAATACAATTTGAGAATTAACAATACCTCTGTTTGTTTTGTCGGATAGAGGTACGTCTTTCGCACCGGGGGAAAGGTCGTAACGGTCGAGTACATTAATAAAGAACTGATAAGAAAATTTCACAACTTTAAGAATTCTCATACAAGGTTTTGTGGTTACTATTTTTAACACAACGTCACAAAGCGCACTACAAAGTCGCACGAAGTACACCACAAAGTCGCACAAAGTTAACCTGACCGATGCCAATCGGGCCTGACCGCCTGCCTGCACTGCCGTTTCGGAATCACTGGCATAGTTTACTCCGGATGGTGGTATAATTTGCTCCGGAATAGTCATTATAGCAAAACGCAATGCATTTGCGGTTTAAAATTATTGGAAATAATTGTAAGGAAAAATTACGAAAAACGGGAATTACAGGAAGAAGCAAATTAACAAAACAAAGAAGAAGAACAAGTGAATTGGTAAATGAAACAGAATAAAATATTACAATAGCAGGGTCTATGATTATAAAATAGAAATTATCTGCCAAGGATTATCAGATTAAAATGGCAGTGAAACAGTCTCTTCCAAATAGATAAAATCATTTTACTTCGACTTGTTTTATTTCAAATTTAAAATTAGGAGAATAACTTTGGGAGATAGGATTGTATTCATCGGGAACAAACTGGACTTTGGGATAGATTAGCTGTGCTTTCATTTTTTCCTTGTTCTTGGGTTTTCTTATGAGACAATCCCTTTCAAGTTTTGCAATGTCAGCAAAAAGTATGTCGGTGACATTTTCAAGAATCTTCCATTTTGCATCTACAATTGTTATCAAATCATTTTCAAGAACAATAAAATCAGGTTCTGAAAAACGAGGATAATTTCCTTTTTTTGTAATGAGTTGGTATTCTTCAGATATTTCTTTTACGTTAAAAACTGCGCCATTTATAGTGTTAATTTTAAGATGATCATAAACTACCCATTCATATAAGTCAGAAGGATTGAAGAATAAGGCAATCATGTTTGGCAATTTCTGAACCTCGGAAGAATAATCTTCGCTTTTGTAATGTTCCAAACCAATAATGATTAGCAGTGCTTCAAGCACTTCTTTAAGTTCTTGATTTTTTCTGAAAAGTTTTACAATTTTATTGGTAATAATATCCCTATCCCTAAAAATAAAGCCTTGTTTGACTTTGTATTTTTTATGAATACAGTTTAAAATGGAATTTGATTTTTGATGCAACAATTCTGATCCCGTGGTGAAATTGCAGATTTTATCTTTTTTAAACCGCTGTAATGCTTGTTCTGCAATCAAAGCAATTTTTGAGTAAGATTCGATTTCTTTTTTAATTTGGAAAACATTAGATTTGTCAATACTCAGTACATTGCGTTTAAGATCAATTCTGTTTTCTATTGACTGAGAAGAATAAGAAATGTGCCTGATTCGGGTTTTATTGTGTTTGCGAAAAAACTTATCTAGAATATTTAAAGCATGTTCGTATTTGTAGCGGATAAATTCTTCAATTGTATTACTATTTCTTTCTTTAAAATCATTAAAAATCAAATCAACAATATTACCATTGATGCTTTTTTTATCAATTTCACTGTACTTATCTGATAACTCATAATACTTTGAAAAGAATTTGAAAAAGTTTTCTTCCTTTTTATTTTCTTCAATGTCTTTGTGGATTTTGGGGATGATAAAAAACTTTATAAATGATTCATCTGTTTTAAATTGATAATACCCAATATAATTGTTGGCTGTTTTTTTTGAAATAAAATACAATTTTTTAATTGCGGAATCGGACAGGGTGATATTTTCCCTTTCCAGAAAATCCAGCACATCTTCATTCTCATTAATGTAATATGTAGAAGAAGTTTCAGGCATTTTTCAGAAGGTCTCCAAATGCTTTTTTCTGTAAACGATCAATTATTTCTTTATAAGTGCCTTTTAGAATATCAAGTGATATACTAAATGGCAATGATTTTATCTCATTAAGTACCGGCTGAATTTCTGCTATTTCAATTTCTCTTATATCTTTAAATTCAGTTATAGCCTTTAACAGAGCTCTGCAAAATGAAGATTCATCCTTAACATTAATCCAATTTGCATGACCTATTATAAAACGATCAGGATGTATTTCCTTCGATGCAAAATGCTTTAAAATACTAGTATTGAACTTATCAAGAAAAGTCGCAACATCCTTTTCCTTTATTACACCTTTATAGTCAGGATACATCTCAATCAAATCAAAACGTCTCAGCAGATTGTCTTCAATTATCTTTTTATCGTCACGATAATTGGAGGTACAGAAGAAATACAGATTGTCTGGAACTATGAGTTTTCGATATTTCGTTTCTGTGGCAACCAAGTAAGGAATTTTCACATAAAATATTTCTTTCTTTTTAAGTGATGTAAGCAACTCGAAAAATTCATCAATGTCCTTATATTCCTTGGTTGTGTCAATAAGTTTTTCATCAATAAGCTTTGTAATATTTGTTCTTTTTTCATCTTCTATAAGATAAATCAAGTCTCCAATTAATTCATTCAAACTGTTCTCCTGAATTTCTTCAAGAACAATAGCAAAAGGTTGGTAGGGTTTGGATATAGCTTCTTTCAGGTGGTGTAATATCAAACCTTGTTTTTCATGATATTCAACCTGGCCCCGGGGTGATGATATGCCAATACCTTGCATTAAATCTGCATTTGATGATGCTGAATGAATATTTATTCGTAAAATGTTTGGATGCGTTATTGAGTCAAACCCCAATTTTTTTAATAGGCTCACATTAATTAGCCGTGATTTTCCGGTACCTGGTACTCCTTTGAGTAAAATATTTTTATAAGGAAGACCAGGTTTACCATAAGGAGTAATATCAATTTTAAATGGTTCTTTGGGTTTCTCAAATTCTTGGGTCATTGTTTTTTCTTTGATTTCTTGATGTGTGTCAACTGAAGGGATGCTGTTATCAATGATTTTGACATCTGACAATTTGGTAAGGGCTTCTCCAATTTGGGATTCTATACTATCAATGTCAGCGGAATGTTTTGTGGAAACAGAATCGTCTACAAATTCATATGATTCAATAAATGAATCGCCTTCTTTTTGATAAGTTTTTTTTGAACCCTCACCGGACTTATAAGCAATATATAACATTGGTCCGGATTTTGGAAAATATTCAAATACTGTTTTGAAATCGGAAAATAGATTATTGAAATTTTCAGCGTCACCATAAAAAACAATAAATCCGTCGGTATTTAAAACCTTATCAATTGTTGCCCTTACTTTAACAATATGTGTCTCGGTTCCTTTTTCCTTCGATTGTTTTGATTTATAAAAAACGTCATGGTAATTGAATATTTTAATATTTTTTAAAATAGCAGCCAAGTCTGATTGCGACAATTCATCAGAATGAACTAATATTTTATGGCCCGAATATTTTACTTTTATTTTAGCGGTATCAACTCTAATTCCTTTCAAATAATCATCAAAAGAACCATCGAAAATAATAGATTTTTGTTTTTCGATTTTGGAGTCACCTTTTGTATAGGAACCTCCTATCTGAGGATTAAAAATTACAACATCGGCTTTTTGTGATTTACCCCATTCAGACACATTAAGGAAATTTAAATTCGATAATTCCGCTTTACCCTTTGTGAATTCTGTAAGAACATCCTTATTCGATTCAATGTTGATGTCATTAAAGATGATTTTTTTAAATGAATCAATATTGTCCAACACTATATGTGATGTCAAATTACCGCTTCCAAAAGCGATGTCAAGAAATGTGTATTTGCTGAAATCAATTTTACTGAAAAAATCTATTTTTTTTAATAAATATCCAAAGAAAAGCGCCCTATCTTTAGCAATATCTTCGGGCACATAATAATATTCCTTGCAAACAGGATTACTGTTTTGTTTATTTGGATTTGACGGTTTATTATTAAAGTTATTTATTTGTTGAAAAACCTTGTTTTTATCTGTCGCCATACCTTAGCCTTTTAAAGTGTTTTGAATAATAAACTGCGCGTGATTTAAATATAATACTTTTAAATGCAAACATAGTTGATTCATCTTTGTAAGCCTTTCAAAGTATTGTTCGAAAAATTGAGAGATTATTTTTTGAATTTCTATTGAGTTATACTTGCTATTAGAAATTGGAAAATTCACTTTGTACATCTTTATTACACCTGAATTTGCTCTTGGGTCTTTTGATTGAAAGAACATATTTCTGTTAAATAAATCCTTCATTGTATAATAAAAGTATTTAATAAAAACATCTGTTTTATTAGCTTCTTTAATTAACGCAGCATAATGATGACCGCCTACAACAAAGGGTTTGTTGTGATAAAATGCTTTAGAACCCGCATCATTATCTTTGTTAAATGATACACTTTCCTCTTTTATGATGTCACTTTCTTTGGCTGGTTTTATATTTGGAACTGATTCAAGTGACCCTGTGTAAACATTATATTCACCTCTGTTTTTTGAATTATTGAAATATGATTTTGAGTAATCAGAACTACCACCAGATATATTAGTAAAATTATCTATTAGCTTTTCTTCGAAATTAATGTCTTCCAATTTTAATTCAATACCTGATTTCTCACAGAAAGAATTAAATCTTTTGCATGCAGAAGATTGTTTGGAAAAAACATGCGGGATGATTATTTTATCAATATTTTCAATACACGACAGAATGAAATCAACCCTTTCAATATTTTTCTTATTTAAATTATTGAAATATTCAAAAAAGTCAACCAAGATTTTCTGAATTTTAAAAGAAGTATAAATATCATCAATAGATTTAGGAATGGTAATGTATCTTTGTTCTTCTGAACCTTTTGTCAAATTGCCAAATTCCTTTTTCCCTTCAAGAGTGCGATATATCTCTTTTAAGCTATAGTAAATATATTTAACATCAAAAGCATCTTTAATAACAAGAGCTAAAATATTTTGATTAGTACACATTGGCAAACTATTAATTGCGAGTAATCCTTTACTGGCAGATGCCATTGCTATTAAAATACTATTTGATGGAACAAGCCAAGTCGAACTTGAATCGTATCCCTTTTTAGTAATAATCTTGGAATATTCAGTAATTATTCCTTTTTCAAATATTTCTTTATTTATATCCCGCCATCCAAAATAGTTTTTATTATCAACTAAAGAAAAATCGGACGCCCAATATTCAGGAACCTCTGTCTTCGGAGTTCCACCACTTTTTAAAGGCGTTTTGGCAATGTCCTTTAATTGAACTTGTGAAAATTTTAAATGAGTAATATCGAAGTCTGGATACTTACCAGTTCTTTGCTGAAACAGTTTAAAGCGATCAATTATTTGCTTATTTACCATGCTAAATCAACTAAATTTAACTCATCTAGAATTTTTTTCATTTCCGATTCAATTGCCTCAATATCATGCACTGTAACACTTTCTTTATTACCCACTTCCTTATTGATATTTATTCCAAAGCAATTTGCAGGATTAATATTTTTACAAATATAGGGATGTTCTTTCTTTTCGTTAAAATATTTCACGATCTTTTTAATTTCAGCATCTGAGTAGGCATTTTTCATTTTATCCTTTGACGCAGGGTGTGGGCCAAACATAGGCTCAACCGAATTATCTGCTTTAAGAATTTTAATATAATCTGATTGTTGAGAATCGAAAAACCAAATGTGTGTGCTAATATCTGTATTGGTAAACATAGCGCTAGGTTGTTCCAGAATGGCTTTTACGATTTTCAGTTCAAATATTTTATTTCGAATTTTAGATTCAGAGGAAGTGCTGTTCCCTGTTGATGAAAGAGTGCTGGAGCTTATGATAGCGGCCAAAGCTCTCTTTTTTCTCTTTTTTTCGTTCAACATCATGTTTATAATATGCTGCATAAACAAGAACTGTCCATCACTTTTCTTAGGTGTTACGATATTCTTTCCATTTTTTACAACAAAAAAATGTGAATCTTTCGATTGCAAGTTTGCCAACACTTTATCATAATCCTGTTTCCAGTCAACCCCAAAAGGAGGATTTGAAATTATAAAATCGAAACTATCCTCACCGTTTATACCATTGTAAAAGGCCGGTGCTGTTAGCGTGTTCCCATATGCGATGATGTTTTTTATTCCTTGTACATTACCATCAAGTGAAGTTATTTCAAGAAATATCTTTGACAGCATCCATATTTGACCATTGCATTCCTGGCCATATACTTCAATTTTAGCATCTTTTATTTTTTTATGAAAATAATGAGCCGATTCCATTATCATGCTACCTGTGCCGGATGTAGGATCGTAAATTGCAATAGTGTCATTTACTTTAATATGTTTGAAAGCCATTTCGCATATCAAATGAATTATAGACTTCTGAGTAAAATGCTGCCCGGTATGGTCACCTGTAAGTTTATTTTTCATGCGAGCAACGGTTTTCTCATAGAGATCCTTGTATTCTTCCTTTGGAAAACCAATGAAATTTGCTTTGTACGTATATATATCAAGAACCATTTCAAGATAATTATTGGGTAGTTCCTCAATATAGGAATCCAAAGGGAAAACTTTTGGATGGTTAATATACGCTAGAATGTTTTCACTTTCGCCGGGATTGTATTTTGCATCCTGTTTGAAATATTTCAAATTGCACCCCAGGTTTTTAATATCTGCAATGATATTTTTGAATGTTTGTTTGGTGTCGGTGGCTTTATATTTTGCATACAAACTATCAGGCAGCCCAAATTGTTTTTTATGTTCAAAATTAAACTTGAGTTTTTTATTATCAATAAGGAGTTTTAGTGCCATAAATGCCATAATGCGTTGGTCATATGTTGCTGCAGGAACACCAATACCTCTTATAATATCAGCATAAGCCCAATAGAAGTCGCCTAACTTTTTTCCCTTTTCAAAAAGTTCTAAGGTGGCTTTTTTGTTTTTTTTCATGGTCTCTTCTTTTTTTGGTATTCAATTTTTTGTTCGGCCAAGTGTAATGCATCGGTTCCAAAATCTTCTTCAGCTACTAATTTATATACCTTATCGGCAAGCCAAAGTGTCTGTAGATATGATTGCTTAACTTTAAGAATCTGACTTATTTTTTTTAGATGATTTCTGTTAATAGGTTTTTCACCCTTTTCTACTTTACTAATAAATGCTGCATCTACTTCAATGAATCCCCCCAATTCCCGTTGTGACATTCCCATTTCTTCACGTATCAGTTTAATTTTTTCACCGAGCATAATTGACTAATTTTATACTTGTCTAATATTGGACAAATATATAAAATTTTATAAGAAAAAAAATTATTTAAAATTTTATTTGTTAGATTTGTTGAAATGGATGTTGTAATAATTGAATAAGATATGAGTGTCGGGGAAAATGTCAGGGAAAATATTAAAATTGATTACAGCAAATAAATGGATCACTATACCCGAAATGACTGCAATTATTGAAGTATCTGAGTGTTCAATTGAACGAAATATCCAAAAATTGCAGTCGGATAACAAATTGAAAAGAGAAGGCGCTGCCAAAGGGGGTTATTGGTCAATATTGCCGGGGGAAAATTAATACATAAAATTAATTTATAATGCAAAAAAAAAATCTTTTAAAGTTAGATTTAAGCGAATACAAAAAGAAAATAAAAGCGCTGCCCTTAACAAAGATTAATAAATTTGATAATTTACTATCAGACCTTGCAAACTATGCTTATGACACGTATGAGTATGTAATAGAATTACCGGACAACATAGAGAATATTTCAAAAGACCAAGCGTCAAAAATGATAGAAGATTTGAATGAACTTAATAAGCAGGTAACACCACTGATGGACATTTTGTGTGATATGGATTATGAGAGCAAATACATGGACAGGGCAACAGAAGTATTAGGAGGTATTGAAGATGATATCCCCGAACTTATTAAATTGCTGAGCCGTAAGTTAAAATAGATGTTAACGGGATTTATTTATTGAGGCGGACAATCAAAAAGTCTCTCTTTGCAAAATCCGAAAAGTGCAGGATCGCCTAGGTTGTCTTTCAAGGAATATGAACATGTTGTACATCTGAACCAACTGAAAGATTCTTTCTTTTTGAAAATGATATCATCATACTCTTTTTTATAAATTACAAGGGTTTCATGCCCGCAGCAGGGACATTTCTTTATTGCGTGATAATATTTGTATTTTGTTTCACATTCAGCATATCTGATGAATCTTCCAATTGGATTTTCATAATACGGCTCATGATATAATATGTTATTTTTTAAAGTTAAGTCCAGCCCATAAGCCGCACGACCCAATTCTTTAAGGTGCGCCAATTTAAGAAGTTTCACGCGGAGTTCATCAATTTTGGCATCATCATAAAAATCATCGGTGTCAAATTTAATAGTATTGATCCCGTCAATTATTTTAATACCGGTAAATGTCTCAAAGTAATGCGGTTTGAAGCCATTAAGAATTGTTTTATCGTTTTCGAATACTTTTACAACCAAAGGAATAAGTTTTTGTGAAACCAGATAATCGAAGAGTAAAATATTAGGAATGGTTTTCCCATTATGCATTATCCTGTTGCGCCATCGGGCAAGATAATCCAATGAATCATCAATTAAAAACCTGAATTGATTTGCGACAGCATATTGAGTTTTGTGAAGATTCTTATCATAATACCTTACGGCTTCTTTAAAACGTTCATAAGCACTGTTAAACTCTACAGATTCCATTCTTTCTGCCTCTGCCTCATTGTTGCAATATTTTATAGCATCCTTTTCTTTGCGAGGAAATTTTACTGCAAGAAAAGGGTTAATGCGATTTAAAATATCTTTTAACAGAAGTTCAAAAAACCTGTGAAAACTCAATATGGTTTGAACAATGCAGTCTGAATTATAAAAATCAAATGAAAGTGTATCGTGCTTCCACATTTTAAAATCAAGAAGCAAATGATACGAGTTTTTTATGTTTTTTACAGTTTGAAAATAATTAATGAACGCATCATCCAATGATTGATAGTATAGCGGAGGCGTATGCTCTGCATCTTTTGACAACTGACATTCGTTTTTTTTAAAGAAATCTGAGTTTGTATCCATTTTATATCGTGATTATTTTGTTATCTTAAAGTTTCATTAATCAATGATGAGTCCACTCCGAAAAGTATGATTTTCTGCGACTTCCCATTGGGATTAAGGACAAAAAGTCGCAGGATAAGATAAACGAAGCTTTTCGGAGTGGGTTCAATGATAGTATTCATGTGTAAATAATTCTTAGAAGTCAATTCAAATCTGTATTGAAAAAATACCAGGCAGGTAAAATCATCCCAATAACATTGTTAACGACCTCCTGCCCGGCTAAGTAACAAAACGACACCAGCAAATTTATTATAGCAAAACGCAATGTATTTGCTTTTTAAAAAATTATCCAGATTCAAGTTCTATATAGGTTTTACCACCCAGGGATTTGATATAATCAATAAGATAGCCCGTATTAATAAGGCCGTGCAGGTATTCCACCTGTTCGAGAAGGTCGCAATAGTGGCATTTTTTTACTGTAATTTCAATTGTTTTCATTTTCTCACTCCGGCAGTCATCGCCACATCTGTGCCTTACCGCTTCTTCCGGAAGCTTAAAATCAAAATCGACTGAAGTTGCGTCTGCATATTTTAACTCGGCAAAATCGAGACAAGTATAGTCCCGTATCATAAGATCATCACCAACTTCTTTTTTAATGAATTTTTTAGTTTCAAATGAATAACGATCACCAATAAAATCAATACCGGCACCTTTCTGTAAAAAATAATCAAAAAGTTTACGGGAAGATTTATCAACAGCGAGAGAAAGAAAAGTAGGCGCATAATGCTTGATATTACAATCAAGGGGTAAATCCTTATCAATAATGACATCGAATATTTTAACATAGAAATCAAAATCAAAATCGTTATAATGACCGTCAATAATGTTAATAAGAAAGTTTTGTATCCTACGCCTTGATGCATTAACAATGAATTTTTCCCAATCAGCAAGGAAGGCATCAAAATCTTTTGATTTAATGTGTTTTACTAAAGTATAGGTTATCATAGTTTTTTATTATCCCTTTTAGGTTTATTCATTTTATTAAGTTTCCTTATGAGTTCAAATGTTGGTTTAGGAAAAAGCTCATAGTCGCACAAAAGATGCAACCATGCCTGGGTTACCGCCTGAGGATCATCGAATAATAATTCTACGGATTTGATTTTGGCAAGGTTGTTATCTGCAAAACGGTGTAAGTGCAAATATTTGCCTGTATTCAAATCCATAAAAGCATCCACACTGGGGTTGTGATAGCCGGTGAGGAAATTGCAAAGGATTCTTTCAGCGGAACCAGTTATGTAATTTTTGTTGTTCATTAATCATCATTAAGAGCTTGTCGTTTTTCCAAGGTATTATTAATGTACTTAATGAATTTATCCGATTCATCTTTCAATATTTCAAGCATGTTAATGATACGGTCCATGTTTTTACTGTCGTAATTAATTTTATATAGAATATCAAGCGCAGATGAAGACTGGCTATAAATCCGGCCAAGGTCAACAAGCATTTGCTTCGATTTGTTTTTTGTTACAGGAGATATGACATAGGGCAAAGTATCAATAAGATAATCGTGTGTGTCACCAATTTTATTCTGAAAATTGAACAGAAAATTCTCAAAGCGAATACCTCCAGCGATTCTGATATGTTTTAATGACCTGATAAATTCTGAAAAGTCAAGTGCCAGGTGTTCGGAATATGGTTTCATAAAAATGATTTATTATTGCTCCGTATTCAATTGTTTTTTAACGAAATTCATTATTTCCTGTGAGATACTGGATTTGTCAATCTCTTTTTCCCAACGTTCCCTGACACTTTCATCAATTTCCTGTTCCTTAATATAATTTAATGCCAGCTCTCTGCATATTCCGAAAAAGAGAGCAGAAATCTGTGATTGTTGCGTTGCATACTGGCCGAGCCGGTGGGCAAACATGCCATTCAAAAATTTTGGAGGCATTTTCAGGTTAGAATCAGACTCAGCGCATTTTTCAAAGATGGCATGCTCGGCAGTAATTACATTTTTTTGCTCAAACTGAGACCTGATTAAGGCATCAGCAATAAGGATACCTGTTTTTATGCCTTCAAGTTTAGTTCTTTCTTTTCTTTCTTCGGGGGTTTCGGTAAAACCTGAAGGTTCAATTTTCTGATTTAACAATTCAGAATCTGTTAAGGGATTTGAGGAGAAACCGTTTTCAGTGTTCATGTCCTCAGGATTTGTTTTTGCCATAGTTTTAAATTTTAATTTGTTATTATTTGGGTTTATTACTGTTTCTTTTTCGAATAAATTTAGTTCAGGAACAATATCATTAAAATTGGCTATAGGATTTGGGGACGGCTTGGCTTTTCTGAATTTTTCACCAAAGCAAAGTTTACACATTGCCGACAAACCATCTTTCATCTTCCTGTTGTTATAGAAGTCCTCAGAGGGTTTCCATTTGCTACAAGAAGTACATTTTTTTTGTGATACATTCATTATTTAATAAAATTGGAATGTTTTATGATGCAAAATAAACATAGCAAAACGCAAAGGACATGCGGTTTGATTTTTTTAAATTGTGTTTGTCTTTAGAGAAAAATTTATGATGGAACAAGTAAAAAGTAGAAAACCGCTGCTTTTACGTTTGCACGTTTGCAAAGCATATATAGGAACATTGCAAAGTTCGGCGCATCGATAGCATCATTATAAAAGGTGATGAAGCGGGGTAGTGGGTTTGCAGTCTCTTTTCTTTGCAGCTTGTACTTTTAAAAAAACCAGTTCTGTAAACGTAAATAACATTACTTTAGTCATGCGAAATCAACAGGTGCAGATCACAAAGCAAACCCATAAAACTGAAAACATATATATTTACCTGCATATGAGCAACAGTAACCATTCTAAAGAAAGAAAAACCATGTGGGTGGTTTTGCTCACAGCGGCTGCCATGATTGTTGAAATAAGCTTTGGCCTGATCACAAAGTCGATGGCGCTGCTGGCCGACGGCATCCATATGGGGTCGCATGTGCTGGCTATTGGCTTAAGCTGGGCAGCCTATATTGTGGTCAGGCGGCTGGAAAGGAAAAATACGTTTGCGGGTAATTCAAAAAAAATTCTTTCGCTTTCAGGGTATAGCAGCGGATTAATGCTGCTGATCTTTGCAGTTTTTATCCTGATTGAGGCCCTAAAACGATTTTTTAACCCCGTAGAGATTCAGTTTAAAGAAGCGATTATTGTTGCCATAGCAGGATTACTGATTAATCTCATCAGCGCTCTGATTTTACGACACGATCATGCCCACTCAGACCACAATATCAAAGCAGCCTACTTACATGTGCTTGCAGACGCACTCACCAGCATAACAGCCATCATCGCATTATTGGGAGCCATGATCTGGCAAATTTTCTGGCTGGATGCAGCAGGCGCTTTTATCGGTTCCTTCGTTATCATTAAATGGTCCACCGGGCTGTTGAAAGAGTCGGGGAAAGTTTTGCTGGATATCCATGCTGAAAACACTAAGGCTGATAACTTTTAAATTGATTTTCTGCGGCTTTTAACTTATGGCCACCTCTAAAAACTTCAAATTTCTTCGTTCGTCTTCGTTCTTCAATTCCTTGCGTTCGGCAGGCTCAGCACAGGCATGTACGCAAATCACACTGCGGTTTTCAGAACTTCGACGGCCTCGAACTTTTTTGTTTTAGAGGCGCCCGATCAAGGTTATTAGAGATGCCCTTATTAAATAGCGGAATCCTCATAATCTGCGCATAGATTATATATGCCGCAAACACCTCAGTCTTATAAGACAACAGATATTAAACCGCTTATTATAAGATTTTAAAATCAATATTATTAACAATTTCTTGATTTTTGCCTCTCAATTTTGTATCTTCGCCATAACAATACAACACCTTAAAAAAATATATCATGAAAAAATTACTAATACCATTTTTATTGCTGACAGGATTTTTTATTTTGATAGAAAGCAACCAGGCCAGGGCGCAGAACAGCTGGAACACAGCTGCTGTTTTTGATGGCAACTGTTATATTAAAGAAATGGTCGGCGCTCTTAACAATGCTTCGGGGGAAATGACCGTAGAATTCTGGATGAAACCTGCCGCTGATAATTCGAGTTATTCGATCATAGGGAAAAATCAATTCAGGATTTTGACAAGCTCCGGCAAAATCCGGGTTCAGGTTAGCGGAACAACGCTGCTTAATTCAACTGCCGAGATCGATACCGGCCAATGGACCCATGTGGCGGTTACCTTCAGCAACACCAACAATGCCATTAAAATATACCTCAACGGGAGTTTAGACAATACGCTATCAACATTCAGCGGTTCTTTCGCTGCAACAACAGATACGCTGGTTATTGGTAAAAGCGTCTATGGCGACAACCTGGAAGGCGGACTGGATGAAGTCAGGATATGGAAAACGGTGCGCACAGCTTCCGAAATTCAGAACAACTTCAAAATACATCTGGGCTGGTATGGAAATACTTACTATGATAACAATTTGATCTATTGCAGGACGTTTGATTTTGATGTATACAGCCCTGGTTTTTATTTACCTTACGGGGGGGCGACCGGAACCTTTGGGAGTGACATACTGGGCAAAAAGCCTTCCAAAACCGTATTACATAACAACAGTATTTTTTTCACCGGCTCCTCATACCTGGAAGCTACTACTTCCAACGACCCGGATATTTCGTTGACCGGCCCTATGACCGTGGAGGCATGGATTTATCCTTCAACAATTGGTACAACACAGCCCATACTGGATCTGACACAGGGTGGCGGCGGCTATAAAATGACACTGGAAAGTTCAGGTAAAATTTCCTGGGCAATGGGAGGCAATCAGGGTACCGGAAACACTGTGCTTACAGCAAATAAATGGTACCATGTTGCTGTAGTCTGCGGCACACCATCCGGCGGAACACAAACAGCATACATTTACATTAACGGAACACAGGATGCCGGCTATAATTATAATCAACTGGTTATTAATACAGGAAAACTAAGAGTCGGAACCAACAGCACCGCCACCAATTTCTTTAGCGGTTATATTGATGAAGTTCGCATATCAAATTATTCAAAGACTCTGACTGAAATTATACGGTATCTGCATACCCCAATCCTTTATATAAACAAACCAGACCCTCCCAACATCACTGTAGCCTACAATTTTGACGGAAATATATACTCAGGAACCAGGGATGGCAGCCTGCTAAAAAATTATGGCTGTCGTTTTTCTTATGCCAATGATCCCTATTCCCCTATGTTTCATATCGGCTACCCACATGAATCACTACTCGACAGTCTCAGTGTTAAACACCCGTTTTTAACCATACCTTCTACAGGCACTGCTGGATATACGTACGACACTCTGCTGATCAACCAAAGTATTGCTATCGAACCGGATAAAATGAAAGTTTTTGTTTCACTTAACCACGGTAACATCCACGACCTGAAAATTGAACTCATTGGCCCCGAAAACGATTCGGTTGTTTTGACAGATCAGGTTTCCCTGCCAACGAAAGAAATTACCTGCATATTCTCCGGTCAGGCCGGTGAACTGTTGAGCAGTTCTTTTTTTGATAACGCGCCCATAACAGGCCCTTATGACAACTTTGGTGTTTTCAACGGTAAGAACAGCCAGGGAGTATGGAAACTCAAAATCACCGATCTGGCCAACGGCAACACGGGGGTTCTGAACAGCTGGGGGCTGTTATTCAGCGGCGGTTACTTTTCGGTTAATGAATATGGCTATGATGATAAACCATTGATTTACCCCAATCCTTCCGCAGGAAGATTCGTGGTGGACATGAAAGTATCCTCAAATATCATTAATACACTGGAAGTGTTTAATTTACTTGGCGCAAAGGTTTACCAAACCCAACTTACAGGTATAACATCTGAAATTGATCTCATGGGACAGCCCGGCGGCGTTTATTTGGCAAGAATCTCTAACGGCACTAAAACATATCTTGAAAAGATTGTAATACAGTAAGGTACTTTTGGGTAGGGAATATCGACCATATTCATTGCACTCAATTCTTTATACAACGGACAGAACATCCATACTTCTTCAAAAAGTTCAGTTTATGGATATCACTGTAATCAAAGCCCATTTCCCAGTACCAGGCCTTGCTGCTGTCAAATGACGTGGAACACCACCATAATCCATATACCGTCATTTCCTGGAAAGCGCCATCAAAAGAATTGCGGAGGCCACCCGGGAAAGCTGCAAAACCATGTGTGTCTGACGCACCTGTATTAGGGCTGAGCCAGTGTGTCGTACCTGTTTCCTTGAGTTTACCACCTGCGACACCGGTACCACCCAGGTAGTCCACCAGTGTCTGCCATTCAGCGCTGCTGGGAATATGCCATCCTTCAGGGGCAAGATTCCGGCTGTCGGTAATGGCATACCAGTTGTAAAGCCGCCCGTAGGTGTCCGATTGGGCAGCAGTATTACTATAATTACAGTAAGCTCCGGTTCCGAGGTTGATCCATGCAGCATTATCAGTGACATTAGGTATCGCTGTGCCATCTCGGTATTTGGTCGTCTTCAGGTTTTCCACCATCCATACCTGGCTACCTATGGTGACAAAATGATACACATTGCCGTCGATATCTGTAACGGTATTCTGAGGGGTGTTGTCATCCTCTTCTTCCTCCTTCTTGCACCCCGTAAATATAATAAAGACAATTCCCATGATGAGTACAGGGAGAAATAATTTTTTGCTTAATTTTTTCATAGTTAAAAGTTTTATTTGAACAAAATATCAGTAACATCTGTTTTATGATCAAAGATTTGTGTGAGAAATAACATGCCATCGTAGCAGATTTTATTTCGCATACACAAAGATTTCAACAGGTAAAGAAAAAGTCCTCAGTGTTGGTTAAAACGACCGGATGGCACGGACACTATAGGTATTTTCTTTGTTGCCATAGTGGGAATATCCTCCGCTGAAAGTAGCATAGAACCATGCGTTGCCGGCTCCTGAAGGAGCATATTCGGTGCTCGACCAGTAGTAATTTGCTGTCATGCCACCTATAGCTGCCCTGTTTAGATAAAGCGTTGTCAGTTCCAGTTTGCTGGGCAGGTACCAATCATCGTATCCACCAAGAACCAGATCATAACATATCCGGGCAGCATAGTTTCCGGCTCCCTGAGCACCGACGATGGTATTGGTATTTGTTTTTCCGTCATAATCGCTGGTAGCGCCGGTAACGGTATAACTTCCGTTATTCCATACCACACCGGCGCTCTGATCGGCAGGAGTGGCAATCAACCCGTGTGTTTCGCCGGCTACGTAGCCCGGATCACCTGCCTGCAAAATATAAGCAATGATCCCTCCCTGGTAATTATCGCCGACCTGCAGTCCGCCGCTCAGTGTTGTAAAACTCACCTGGTTTCCATAAGCAGTGCCGGCACTATTGGTGGCATATGCACGCACATAATAGGTAGTGCCCGGTGTCAACCCTGTGACACTACTGGTAAAAGATCCCACATCTGTGCCATCTGTTGTTTTGTTATTGGCTATACTTGGTAACTGCGATGTACTCCAGCACACTCCACGTGCGGTTAAGGATGCGCCCCCGTCACTGGTGATACTGCCGCCACACTTTGCTGTTGTGGTAGTTATGTTGCTCACAGCAGAAGTCGTTAACACCGGCACGGTAGGATCCTCTTCGGTGTCATTTTTCTTACATCCACTTGCAATAACTATAATTATAGCAATCATCATCAGGAAAAAAATGGGCATCGGGTTTTTCTTTTTCATAGTCTTAGGTTTAAAATAATAAGGGTGCAAAATACAAAAATTTCTAATCTGTGTGTTTACTTTCTGTCGAAGAATGGGTTTTTAGATGTGGCGGATAAGGGTATACCGTATATAACAGCCGCTTCCTCACCCAGCAGTCCGAGTTCTTTCACGGCCATTCCCACAGTGTACATCACACGGTTGTCAATATGGTGTGCGGCAGCCACACTAACCGCCGAGCCGATGGCTATGCCCAGGTCACCTGTATTGAAAACACAGGGAATAGCGGGGCGTTTCTTTTTTTCTTCACAATTATCAAATCCGCATAGGCTGCAAACCGGCAAACCCAAAGTGTTTATTTTTGCAGCAAGCAGCAACATATAAGGAGCCAGCAACATATTCTCTGCATCACGGAGAAAAAAAGCTGCATTAGCCCTGTTGCCGATCTCTTTCATTTTTTTTGAAATCTCAAGAATATCATCTTTCTCAGCAATAGCTAAAATCAGGTTATCCACCCCCCTCGCCTTAGGGGCCGTGCGCGCAGCAACGAGCATTTTTTCAGCAATATTCCTCACCGTCTGCCTGCTTATTTCGTTTTCCGTAATCATTTTTTCCGAACTCCCTAAATCAATTTATATTTAATACAAGCTATAAGCATATTTTTTATTTCATCCAATCAACATGCTCTAACATCCAATCTCCCATCCGATTCCGATACCGATTTCAATCGGTACCATCGGAACTATCGAACTCCCAACCCCTCATTCACCTTCATTAATCCTGCACCCATTCAACTTATTTAGTACGGACATTTCATGAAATGTCCCTATTGCAATTTACCTCCAATCCCCCCAATCACTAATCTCTTATCTCCTTATTATCAGTACCCACCACTCTGCCGTTTTCGTATAAAACCTCCTTCTCCACCGTTCCGTCTTCGCAGTACCAGATCTCTTTCCCGTCTTTTTCATTTTTCACATAAGGCACTTCGCGTTTCATTTTTCCATTCCAATAATACCCGTAAAGTACACCCTCACCCATACTGAATTTACCTTCACCTACTATTATACCTTTATCATCATAGTACTTCCAGTTGCCGTCGTACAGGCCTTTCCTGAATTTCCCCGAAACTTTTATGATCCCGTTGGGATGACGTTCGGTGTAATTCCCATTCAGTGTGTCGTTCACATAATCTTCTTCTGTAAAAACCACTCCGTTTTCAAAATACACGTTGCTCCTGCCATTACGTAAATTATTCGTATAATATTCAACCCTTTCGAGCAAACCATTAATGTTCCAGCGTGTCATTTTACCCTCAATCAGTCCGTTCACATAGGTACATTCCATTTGTTTATTAGAATTCAAATAGTACCAGGTCTGCAATCCATCAAGTTTATCACCCCGATAGGTAAGCTCAGACTTAAGAATGCCATTGGGATAATACTCTTTTTTTGTATTATCACATGAAAGAAACAAAAAAGGAAAGCTTAATAAAAGAAGTGCGGAAGAGATATGAAAAAAAAACCTCATATATTCACTAAAATTAACATCAGGCAACCATTAACAATGACCTGTCGATCTTGTTGATCTTTTCTTCGGCAAACTGCCTTGTGATATAGAGGTCGCTGGTATCATTCCTCGACGGCATTTCGAACATGGCGTCGGTCATGATAATTTCAAATATAGAGCGAAGTCCCCTGGCGCCGAGTTTGAATTCTATTGATTTTTCAACGACCAGGTCAAGGGCGGCATCATCATATGTTAGTTTGATGCCATCCATTTCGAACAGTTTTATATATTGCTTGGTAAGAGCGTTTTTCGGCTCGGTAAGTATCCGTTTCAGAGTGTCTTTGTCCAGCGGATTCAGGTGGCTGATGATAGGCAAACGCCCGACAAGTTCGGGTATGAGGCCATAACTTTTCAGGTCCTGCGGAGCAACATACTGCATCAGGTTTTCTTTATCAATTTTCTGTCGTTTGGCGCCCGAATTATAGCCTATCATACTGGTCATAAGCCGCGAACCGATTTTATGTTCTATCCCATCGAAAGCGCCTCCGCAGATGAACAGGATGTTTTCGGTGTTTACCTGTATCATGCGCTGTTCGGGGTGTTTACGGCCTCCCTGTGGCGCCACATTAACCACGGCGCCTTCCAGAAGCTTCAGCATGGCCTGCTGCACACCTTCGCCCGACACATCGCGGGTGATGGAGGGGTTATCGCTTTTACGTGCAATCTTATCTATTTCATCAATAAAAACAATGCCTTTTTCTGCTTCTTCCACATTATAGTCGGACACCTGCAGCAGACGCGTAAGCACACTTTCCACATCCTCGCCGACATATCCGGCTTCGGTAAGCACGGTGGCATCGGCAATGCAGAATGGCACATGCAGCATCTTTGCGATGGTACGCGCCAGCAAGGTCTTCCCTGTGCCGGTCTCGCCCACAAGAATGATGTTGGATTTTTCAATTTCCACTTCGTCAGCCGACTTTTTGTTGTTCAGCCGGCTGATACGCTTGTAATGATTATATACAGCCACTGAAAGCACTTTTTTTGCATGATCCTGCCCAATAACATATTGATCGAGGTGATGTTTTATCTCAGCGGGCTTTGGAAGTTCAAATTTATGCGTAGTCTTGCTTTTCTTGCGGACATCAAACTCTTCGTTGAGTATCATCTGCGCCTGTTCCACACAGCCATCACAGATATGGGCATCAAGTCCGGCGATGAGCAGCCTTACTTCAGCCCTTTTTTTTCCGCAAAAAGAACATCTTTCGAAATCCTTGGCCATTATTTGTTGTTTTTATTCGATTTATTATAAAGCACTTCATCGATCATGCCGTATTTTTGTGCTTCTTCGGCAGTCATCCAGTAATCGCGGTCAGCATCTTTCAGGATTTTCTGGTAGTTCTGTCCTGAATGTTCGGCAATGATATCATAAAGTTCTTTTTTCAGCTTCTGTATCTCGCGGGCGGTAATTTCAATATCGGAGGCCTGGCCTTCAGCACTGCCCATCGGCTGATGAATAAGGATGCGCGAATGTTTCAGTGCGGTACGCTTGCCTTTTTGCCCTGCACATAAGATGATAGCGCCCATAGAGGCTGCCATCCCGGTGCATATCGTTGCCACATCCGAAGAAATATATTGCATGGTATCATATATTCCAAGTCCGGCATAAACCGAGCCGCCGGGAGTGTTGAGATAAATCTGGATATCTTTCTTGGCATCAACAGATTCGAGAAACAATAGCTGTGCCTGTATGATATTGGCAATATAATCATCAATAGGTGTACCGAGAAAAATGATCCGGTCCATCATCAGGCGTGAAAAAACATCAACTTCACGAAAATTTACCTGACGTTCTTCGATGATGGTACGCGTCATGTCATGAGCGGCATTGAACTTGTCGAGGCGCGAACTTGAAATACCAAGATGCCTGACGGCATATTTGCGAAATTCTTTGGAGGTATCCATGATTATTGTTTTTGAGTGGATATTATTTTAATAAATTCATCATAAGTAATATCAACGTAATTCACGTTGAGTTTATTTTTCATAAAACTCAGAAGTTTGTCGTCGAATAGCTTGTCGCTGATACGTTTTGCTTCTTCTTCATTCTTCAGAATTTGTGCAGCTATCTGGTCGAGTTGTTTTTCATCCATGCCGTGGTCATGCTCGTGGTCGCTTTCATTTTCGCCTTCATGGTCATGGTCGTGCGTGTGCGTATTCCGGAAATAGCTTTTCACAAACTCCTTCATTTCATCTTCCGTTACATTCAGATTATGTTCACTTATCAGTTTATTCTCGATGAGCTGCCATTTAACCACATTTATGTGGTGTTCAAAATCTTCTTCTATCTTCTCTTTGGTCAGATTTTCATCAGTGGATGTTTCCAGAAGTAATCTTTTCAGAAAAGCTTCGGGAAGTTCAAATGGGGTACTGGTCCGAATGGCATCCGAAGCGTCCTGTATAAATTTACGATCACATTCTTTGGCATAGTTTGCGGTGGCATCCTTACGGATTTGCTCACGAAGCTGATCCATGTTTTCGATAGTTTCCTGGGGATAAACTTTTTTGTAGAATTCCTCATTAAGTTCCGCAGCCTTATTGCGCGTGATCTTTTTGATGGTAAACCGGAACAATGAGTTTATGCTATCGAGTTCGTCTGGCTTCTTTCCGATAAAATAGGCGGCTTCAAAATTACTCCGGGCAATTTTGCGGGGATCGGCATCCACAAAATCACCGACTTTTAATCCAAGAAATTTATCTTTTATTTCGTTATTCTTAACATACTCTAAGTATATATATGTATCCTGTTTAAATATACCACTTGTTTTAATCGCTCCTGTTTCATCCAGTTCGGCAAAATCACCGGAGACCATATCTCCATCTTCAATGGTATCAGTATCTTCATAAGTTCCATAGCGCTTACGCATATCGTTCAGGTATTTGTCGACAGTTTCATCAGTGACCATAATCCTGTAATGATCTACCCTGACATTTTCAGAAATACCGGGCGTAAATTCTGGAGTAATAGCAATATCAAACCAAAAGCTGAAATTTGTCTCATTATCGAGATCAAGGGGTTTGTTTTTTTCTTCATTGGCCAGAGGCGTACCCAGCACATTGATCTTATTATCAGAAATATATTTATAAAGTGCTTCGCTGTATGTTTTGTTCACTACGTCGTAAAGCAGCGATTTTCCATACATTTTTTTCACTAATCCGAAAGGTACATGCCCCGGCCTGAATCCCGGCAGATTGGCTTTCCGCTGGTATTCTTTCAACTGTTTGTCAACTTTATCCTGATAATCAGCAGGTTCGAGTTCAACTTTTATTGTCGCGGTCAATTCCCCGGTTTTTTCCTGTTCTATGTTCATTTGAATTTAGTATTAAGATATTATTGTTTATTGATTAACCAAAATTTTTCAGAACTAAAATTTGTCGATGAAGGAACTTCGGCCATCCGGCAAAAAACTTCCTGGTCAGATTTCGTCAACATCCAACGAATTTTCCTTACCATCCTTACATTGTGCGGATGAAGGGACTTCCGCCGGAAGGCGGATAAACCTGTCTGCCGACAGGCAGGCTTCTCGTCCCGATATTCCTCAAAGAACATAAAACAAATCCAATTCATCCTTACTTTGTGCGGATGAAGGGACTCGAACCCCCACGTCTTTCGACACCAGATCCTAAGTCTGGCGCGGCTACCAATTACGCCACATCCGCAAAACGGAGTGCAAAGATACAAAAATTCAGAATTAATCCGGCACCCGGTATTTATTTTATCAGGTACTGCCATTAAAGCTACAAACAGCCTGTCAGAAAATACCCTACTTTTGCAGCACGATAACGCGATATGCTGTACCTCATTTTTGCCATAGTAACCTCCAGCATTATTTTTATTCTGTTCAAATTTTTTGACAGGTATAAGATCAGCAATATCCAGGCGATAACGGTAAATTACCTCACCGCTGTTACAGCAGGTTATTTCACCACAAATGAAACCGTTTTGTTTGCGACAATTCCTGATAAACCCTGGTTCAGTATTTCTGTGTTTTCAGGAGTGCTGCTTATGCTCACCTTTCTGATCTATGCTTTTTCGGTGCAAAAGGCAGGTATTGCTATCACCGGCGTCTCGGGAAAAATGTCGGTCATCATTCCGGTGCTTCTTGGTTTTTTCATGTTCCAGGAAAAAATCACCTGGTTGCGCATCACAGGGATCATCCTTGCCATGGCGGCTTTTTACCTGACGCTGAAACGTCCATCACTGCAAAAGGCACAGGCCAAATATCTGATATTACCAGTATTGCTGTTTCTGGGAAACGGATTTAATGACAGCCTTTTTAAAATTTCACAGGAAAATTTTATACGCAACGACTACCAGACATTTCTGATCACTGCATTTTTTATTTCCCTGATGATTGGCATTATACTTTTAACCATACTGTTAACCATTAAAAAAGAAAAACTGCACTATAAAAACATTATAGCAGGTGTAATCCTCGGCTTGCTGAACTGGTACGCCACCTATTTTTTCCTTGCAGGACTGGGCCATTATGATGTGAGCGTTTTTGTTCCTGTGTATAATGCCGGGGTAGTATGCATTGCAGCGCTTAACGGATATTTTTTCTTTAAAGAAAAACTGACCAAAGTGAATATCTTTGGGATAACGCTGGCAATGATCGCCATAGTTCTTATTGCTCTGCAATAAAAAAAGGCCTTCCACGGGGAAAGCCTTCAGTATTACAAAGAATAAAAAACCAATTTATTTCGACTCGTTATTGAGTTTGGTTTTCACTTCGTTATTTTGTTTATCGAGCTCATCAACCTGCTTTTCCAGGTCATCCAGCTCTTTTTTCGTTCTATCGTATTCTTCGTCGCTTATCTTTTTATCTTTTTTCTTCTGTTCGAGTTTACCCTTAGCCTCTTTGATCTTTGAACGGGTATCTTCGTTAGTTTTGGCTGTATTGTCTACAGCTGTTTTAGAATTCGTGATAGCCTCCTGTTTTGTTTTGGCTTCGGCAGCACGGTGCTGTCCGAATTCTTTGCCTTCAAGGCCTTCTTTATTTTTTCCGTAGGCATGTCCCTTGCCCTGATTTTCTTTTTCCTTTATTTGTCCGGGTTTTTCTCCTGGTTTGGGAAGTTTTTCCGGAATGGGCTGTGGTTTCGGAGGTTGACCGGAGATTTCTTTAGGTTTGGGAGGGTTCGGAACATTCTTGGGTTTGGGCATCCCCTGTCCCGGGACCGGAGGCTTGGGAACTCCCTTGCCGTGTCCCTGCTGGGCATATACCTGTGAACTAAAGACCAAACCAACAATTAACAATGTTATTAATACTTTTTTCATATCTGGAATTTTAAATATTGTTCAACAAACTGTCCGCTTTTTCATTTAACTGATCTGCCTGCGCATTGACATCATCGGCAGTCTTTTGAATTTCTTTCAATTCCGGCGATACGATGGTATCATTCGTAGCATCGGATTCTCCGCCGCCTCCGCAGGCGGCAAGCATGCAAACACATGCCGCAATTACAAATATTTTTTTCATGTTTTTTGGTTTTTATGGTGCAAAAATATGTAATATTTTATTACCTATATGAAAGCCTTTCTTTTTCTTATTGTATATTTTTATAATTTTGGCCTGTCAAATTAACTAGTAATAACTGTGTAAAAATCTGATCTATGACAGAAAAAATCATGAACGAAAAATATCTTGAAAGCGCTATTAACAGGGCAAAAGAAAAAGGGGTCATCCTCCCTACTTTCAGGCAGATGCAAAACCCGGAACTGATACCGGAAAAAATTAAAGATAAACTTAAAAATATCGGTTTATGGGATCTTCATCCGCTGAACCTGTTCCGTATAACCTGGAAAAACGAACCCAAAACCTCAGGTGGTTTGTTCGGGGATGTGAACTATCTGGAACTGCCAAAAGAGATCACAGGTGTGGATGCACGTATCATATTATTATTAGGAAAATGGTTTCCCACCGGCGCTCATAAAGTAGGCGCTGCATACGGATGCCTGGTCCCGCGCATTGTCACCGGCCAGTTCGACCCCGCTTTTCATAAAGCCGTATGGCCGTCTACCGGTAATTATTGCCGCGGAGGGGCTTTCGATTCATATCTGCTGGGAGTTACTGCAGTAGCCATTCTTCCGGAAGAAATGAGCCGCGAACGTTTTAACTGGCTCAGGGATATCGGCGCTGAAGTAATAGCCACACCGGGCTGTGAGTCGAACGTAAAAGAAATATACGATGCCTGCTGGGATATTCGCAAAAACCGCAAAGATTGCGTAATTTTCAACCAGTTTGACGAATTCGGCAACCCTTGCTGGCATTACCATATCACAGGAAAAGCCATCGAAGAAGTGGTAAAAGCTACCGGAGGAAACCTTGCAGCATATGTCAGCGCTACCGGTTCGGCAGGAACCATTGGCGCGGGTGATTATCTGCGCCACCATTATCCCCACCTGAAAGTGGTCGCTTCGGAAGCTTTGCAATGTCCGACCCTGCTGTTAAACGGCTTCGGCGGACATCGTATTGAAGGTATAGGCGACAAACATGTGCCCTGGGTTCATAACGTGAAAAATACCGATGTGGTCACCGCTATTGATGATGAAGATTGCATGAGACTTTTGCGACTTTTTAACGAGTCCGAAGGAACAAAACACCTCACGGATTCGGGGATCCCGTCCGAAATTGCCAGCCAGCTTAACCTGATCGGTATTTCCGGAATAGGGAATTTATTATCTGCAATTAAAACAGCCCGGTATTTCGAAATGACCGCTGACGATGTCATCGTGACCTTAGCAACAGACTCTGCCGACATGTACCAATCACGCGTCACAGAACTCCGCGACCAGCGCGGCGAATACACTCCAATGCAGGCTGCACGTGATTTTGAAAAATGCATACTCGGAGCTGGAACGGACAACATGAGAGAACTAACTTACTATGACAGAAAGTCCATACATAACCTCAAATATTATACATGGGTGGAACAACAGGGAAAGACCTATGAAGAAATTAACCAGTTGTGGTATGACAAAAATTTCTGGCAGGATACTTTTGACCAGGTACCCATGTGGGACGAAAAAATCAATGAATTCAACGAACGGAGCGGTTTGATTAAAAACCTGTAAACATGTGTGAATTTATCAGCAATCCCTTGTATAAAGACGTTCCCGGCTGGGCAAACCAGAAAACGGCTTTTATGAACGATGATATTTTTAAGTTTCACCGTTTGCTGGATGGTTATGAGCCGACGCCGCTGCACACCCTTAACGGCCTTGCAAAAAAAATAGGGATAAGTTCCATCTATATAAAGGATGAATCGTACCGTTTCGGCGTCAAAGCATTTAAACCTCTCGGCGCTTCTTACACCATATATCGTTTTCTGAAATCAATGTGGGAAAATAAATTCAAAACTGATTTCTCTGTTCTTGATTTTAAAAACCCGGAAAAAATGCATGATCTCGGGGCCTTCACATTTTGTGCGGCCACCGATGGCAACCACGGACGCGCCGTGGCTTGGACGGCAAGGATATTAAAGCAGAAAGCTGTGATTTATATGCCGGCCAACACCGTGACCTCACGGATTAAAAACATTGAAAGCGAAGGCGCAAAAGTTGTTCTGATCGACGGCACTTTTGACGAATGTGTAAGCCACGTGGATGCCGATGCAAAAACTAACGGCTGGATCATCATTTCCGACACGGCCTATCCGGGATATATGTATTTCCCACAGTTTATCATGGCCGGTTATTCAACCATTTTTCGTGAGATGGATAGCATCGTGAACATGCAGAACGAATGCAAGGCAGATATTGTCTTTTTGCAGGCTGGCGTTGGTGGGCTTGCTGCTGCCGGAACATGGTACCTGACAAATAAATACGGGAAAACCCGCCCAAAGATCATCTGTCTGGAGCCTACCCGTGCCGATGCCTTTATGGAATCCGTCAAAAACGGGAAACCGGTACATTCAAAAGGAGATTATAATTCCATCATGGCCGGGCTGAACTGTGGCGTGTCGCTACTAGCCTGGGATTACATAAGCGAGGGAGTGAATTACCTGATGACGGTCAGCGATGATTATGCCGAAAAAGCCATGAAACAATATTATTACCCGATGGAAAACGACCCGAGAATAATTGCTGGAGAATCCGGCGCATCGGGCATGGCGGGACTACTGGCTCTTTTCGGAGAAGATAAATTTTCAGCACAAAGAAATGAACTGGGAATAAATTCAAAAACTTCGGTATTGCTTATCAATTCCGAAGGAGATACCGATCCGGAAAATTTTAAAAAAGTGGTTACATCAGGTCAATAAAATCCGGTTTTCTGAAATGTCTATGTATCGTAATGCCTCTGAAGTCCATAAGTCTCCTTTAAATTCAACGGATATATCATTGATGCTGTGTCACAAAATCTAAGGGCCCGATGATCTGTCACTGAACCAACAAATAAAAATTTATGTTATGATCTCATTCACACTAAACGGAGAAAACATCAGCTACAACGGTGATCCTAAAAGACCGCTGCTGAAATATCTGCGCAACGACAAAGACATCACCTCATGTAAAGATGGCTGTTCAGGACAGGCATACTGCGGAGCATGCATGGTGGAGATCAACGGAGAAGCCAAATTATCGTGTGTGACACTGATGGAAAAACTCAACGGCGCCGAAATCATCACCCTGGAAGGCATTCCCGATGACGTAAAAGACATTATTGCCAAAGCTTTCGTTGAAAAAGGAGCTGTACAATGCGGATTCTGCACCCCCGGATTCATCATGCGCACCAAAGTGCTTTTTCAGAAAAACCCGAATCCGGCAAAGGATGAAATCATAAACGCACTGAATATTAATCTTTGCCGTTGCACCGGCTATGTAAAGATCATTGATGCCATCGATTTTGCCGTCAGGAAACTCTCCGAAAAAAAACCGGTGGAATTCTCTGAAAAAGTAGCAGCCATAGGCACTTCGTACCCAAAATACCAGGCGTATGAAACAGCTATCGCCACACGAAAATTCGTCAACGACCTGAGGTTTGAAGGGATGCTGTTCGGCGCACTGAAATTCAGCGACCACCCGAAAGCAAAGATCCTCAGTATCGATGTTTCCGCAGCAGAAAAATTCCCGGGTGTCATCAGGGTTGTCACTACCAAAGATATCCCGGGCCAGCGCTTCACGGGATCTATCATCGCCGACTGGCCCCTGATGATTGCCGAAGGTGAAACAACAAGGTTTATTGGTGATGTGCTGTGCGGAATTATTGCCGTTGACGAGGAAACAGCCCGTAAAGCTGTGGAACTTGTCCATGTGGAATACGAGATACTTTATCCGGTTACTGATCCTTACGAAGCCATCAAAGCAGGCGCTGCACAGGTTCATCCCGACCGCCCCAACCTGATGGATAACTGCATCGTCCGCAGAGGCGGAGATATCCAGGAAGCCATCAGAAATTCAGCATTTGTTTCGTCGGGTTTTTATACTACCCAGCGAATCGAACATGCTTTTCTCGAACCGGAATCGGCCGTTGCCGTGCCCGAAAATGGGATTATTCACCTGTACAGCGAGGGACAAGGCATTTATGTTGACCACAAGCAGATCATAAAATTACTGGACATCCCGGTTGACAAACTCCGTGTGACCATGGTGCCCTGCGGCGGTGGATTTGGCGGAAAAGAAGACCTCACCGTACAGGGGCATGCAGCCTTGTATACCCACCTGACAGGCAAACCTGTAAAAGTTACGTTGACCCGGGATGAATCCATCCGTATGCACCCCAAGCGTCATCCGGTTTTTATGGATATCACCCTCGCCTGCGATGAAAAGGGTATGCTCACAGCTCTTAAGCTCCGTGCTGTTGGTGACAGCGGCGCCTATGCTTCGGTCGGTACAAAAGTGATGGAACGCGTGGCAGGCCATGCCAGCGGTGCTTATCATGTCCCGGTAGTTGATCTCGAAGCAAAGACAGTTTATACCAACAATATCCCGTGCGGCGCCATGCGAGGCTTTGGGGCCAACCAGGCAGCTTTTGCAATGGAAAATTGTGTGGACGATCTTTGTGAAAAAGGAAATTTCGACCGCTGGCAATTCAGGTACGACAATGCCCTTACCGAGGGAAAAATGACTGCCACCGGCCAGGTTCTAGAACAGGGAGTTGGGGTAAGAGCGACACTCCTCGCTGTAAAAGATGAATTTTACAGATCGGAGAATGCCGGGCTGGCCTGCGGAATAAAAAACTGTGGTGTCGGAAACGGCATGATTGACTTCAGCCATGCACGGATAGAGATACAATCAGAAAGCCGCATCATCGTCAAACATGGCTGGACCGACATGGGACAAGGCATCAGCAATGTAGTGATCCAGATATTATCTTCTGAAACAGGCATCAATCCGGAGATCATTCAGGTGGAAATGGATACCGAAGCCGGACTGGTGACGGGGATGACGACCTCCTCACGAGCCACGGTTTTGCTTGGAAATGCCGTAATTGACGCTGCCCGCAAACTGAAAAATGACTTGGATGCTCAAGCTCTTGCGGAACTCACCGGAAAGAAATATACCGGCTACTCAGAGTGCAACTGGACGACCAAACCGGGGGCTGACGTGGAAAAAATTGTCACCCATTTTGCATACGGCTATGCCACACAGCTAGTGATTATTGACGAAAAGGGAAAAATAAAAAAAGTAGTTGCCGCCCATGATGCCGGAAAAATAATGAACAAAGCCATGTTTGAGGGACAGATTGAAGGCGCCGTGGTGATGGGCCTGGGTTATGCGCTGACCGAAGACCTGCCCATGGAGAACGGCTACCTTAAAAGTAGTAAACTAAAAGACTGCAGATTATTAAAAGCCAAAGACATTCCTGAAATAGTTGTTATCGGCGTAGAAGTGGAAGACAGTTTCGGACCATACGGCGCCAAGGGTATAGGCGAAATTGGGCTGGTGCCGACAGCTGCGGCTGTTACCAATGCCTATTACCAGTATGATAAAGTTAGAAGGTATAGTCTACCGATAAACAGGAAATGATTGATTATTTGTTAGTCACAGACTAACATTTATAGGAAGTTCGAAGTCACAGACTTCGAACAACTGACTTCGAACAACTGGAAGATATAGTTTGCCGATAAACAGAAAATGATTTGTTCTTCTTTTGTCTCAGACTAAACAGTGGTGCGAAGTTTCCGAACTTCGCACTTTTTAAAATGTAGTTTGTAACTACAAAAACGATATTCTTTCATTAGTCATAGACTAACATTGGCTTAGATGAGCAGTAAATCCATTGAAATCAATCAAGAATAATTATTTTTCTGGTTACTATCCTGTTATCGCAGAATGAAAATAAGGCAAAATAAACCCCGGCATTTAATTGCCTGATGTCGATCGTTTCATTAGTTCCGGAAAGCGTTTTTGTGAGCACCATCTGTCCTTCGGGATTGAACAGGTTCATGTTCTTCAGAGGAACCAATGACGTAATATTCAACATGTCTTTAGCAGGATTTGGATGGATGGACAATAACTTGCATATATCCAGAGAATCATTGATGCCGGCAGTTACCATTGAACCACAACTTATTGCGTTCTTTTTGAAATAGACCATGTCCGAATGACGCCCCCACCCATAAGGAGGCATATATGTAACGCTTGACGAGGAATAATACATTCCCAGACCGGCAACAAGCACCGTATGTGAAATGACAGGAGGTCCCGGCTCACTATTGACACACCAACTGGTATCCAGCGCGCAATACTCATGAAAATAGCTATCACTGTTATTGTATAGTGTCCACAATTTCATACCACAGTAATCAACTAAGCCAAGGCGCTTGATACTGTTCCCAACAGGTTTTTCGAAAGGGATCTGTGCTAATACAATATGACGATAATATTTCAGTTGAACAGTATCAACATGCAGGATCAATGAATCCGCATAAAAATATTCTTTCACAGCGCTGTAAATAACCGAATCCGTAGTCTCAGTCCTGCTTAGAATAAAATATTTAACATATCTGCTGTAATTATAAAAAGGCGGTCCGCCCTGCTGATAATATGCTTCATGATATTGAAATTCATCCCCGGGCTGATAATCATAAATCATTTCATCAGTAACTTCAGTAAGGCCTCCGGCCGGGGAAACATTTCCGATCAATGTAAGGGGTTTAAGTACCTGGGGGAAAGAGTCGATCTGGAAAAACCTCATTAGTCCAAAGTTTTTTGAAATGATGATGTTCTGTTGATTTAAGGGTGAACTGATCGTGTTTCCACCCGGATCGGCATGCATGATTGTGTAATATCTTGCCGAATCAGCGTTTCCGAATACCCCAAGCGTGTCGGAATTTTGATAAACGAAAAGAAATTTTTGTGATGCATCCTGAAAAAAGACCTGAGTGTCAGCAGGATTTGTATTGAAATCAAAATGTAGGGTATCACCGGAAAGATTGAAGAACTTATAGGCAGAATTGTTATCATGCAGCATTTTTGCACCGGCCCAGGATGGAGTTTTTTGCTGATGACAAAAATAGCTGATGAAATGGCAGGAATCGCCACCAAAAGGTATATCATTCAACAGCATAAAATTATAATAAACAGTGTCACTGTTCACTACATCCACCATGTCGAACGACATGCTGTAAGTACGTATTGGTGCGGGGAAATCTATAAAAAGTTTTTTCGAAGAAGGTGTAAACAGTTTGTAATTTTGGCTAAAGGACATGCAGGAAATAAAAACAAGAAAAATAGCAAACGCTTTCTTCATAATCAAAAATTTATTTTGCAAATATAAACATATAAACCACAACAAACCAATTCCTTGCAACTCATTTTATTACAAACAGTTACCTGATAAAATTAAAATACGCTTTCTTCTCTTTTTCAGGCGGTTCGATAGTTTCCGACGCGGCTTCTTTCATCTTTAACAGCCATGCCATATTTTTTCCCAGCACACGCATGATCTGTCTGCCTTCAACATCTTGTTCAGCCTCACCGGGCGCTGCACCGTGTATCACGTTCCAGTAGTTGGAGGTGGCCAGGATCATCTCTGAATAAGAAAGATAATGGTTTAGACAATCAAGGGCAGCCGAACCACCTGTTCTCCGCACTGCTACAACAGCTGCTGCCACCTTATAACGGAAGAAATTTCCATTGGCTCCGGAAACAAAGAACAAGCGGTCAAGAAAGCTTTTCATCGTACCTGCTATGCCTGAATAATAAACCGGGGAGCCAAGGATAATGCCATCGGCCTCTTTTATCTCCGGTATCCACTGATTCAGGCCGTCGGTATCTACGGCGCACTTTTCATTACGGTTGATGGCACACCGTCCGCAACCAAGACAGCCATGTATCATTTTATGCCCGATATGGAGTATCTCAAACTCAATTCCCGCGGCTTTAAGCTCCTCGCCTGCCATGTTCAGCGCATGGAACGTGTTGCCTTCTTTTTTGGGACTGCCGTTTATTGCTATTACTTTCATATATTATTTTATCTATATTTCTTTGAAATAATTGTTATACCTTGACAAGAGCAGACCGGTATAATGAAAAAGGCACATTGAATCCAGTTTGTCAAATTTTCCAGATTTCACTATTATCATCTCCGATAAATTATTCTATGACATAAAATAAAAACATACAGAGTATATGAGCCGAGAGCTTTTATTTTTAACAAATGCACTGCTGCCGGCTTCCAACCGTCAAGGTTAAAAAAAACAGGATATGCTATTTGCAGTTTTTCACAATAAAACTTCCGAGGTTTTTTCCCGCAACCTGATACGAGCCCATAATTCTCAGGCCACCATCATAATTGGCAAAAGAAACAGATGAACCAATTACTTTGTTTACCATAATAACGGCCAGTTCATTTGAAGGATTAGCCGTTTCGATCAGGGTTGCCTGAAGGTCGATGTACGTATCTTCCCCTACTGACTTCCCCATAACGGAAACCCCGGTATAAACGCCCGGTTCTGTTTTGATGGTTTGAATTTTCAGTGTATAAGGGGTAGAAGCCTCCCCTGTCACGGAAGTAGCAACAATGCCCAGCTTTTTTATGGAAACGTTAAACCACTTCATAAATTCAGGTTCGAAACGCGCTGTCCTGTCTTCTTTCCATTTTACAGCCCATTCATCGCCCGAACCCGCTTTCATCTTATTCTGTTCCTGGGTTTTCTTGATAATGTAGTTTTCTTCCGTCATATCACCTACCAACATGCTATCATAGGAAAATATAACACTCAGGGCTGTCTGCCCTTTTAGGTCTTTTACGCTGCCACTGGTCAATTTTACAGAACCGTTTATGAATCCCGGCTGGGCATAGCTGATGCCAGAAACAAATACCATGGCAATGATCCATAAAAAAAACCTTTTTGTTTTCATAAATATTTCTTTTTGGTTTAATGTGATTTTTTACAACAACAAAGATAACATAATATCATCAAAAAAGTTTTTCTGGTTATTAAAACCGTTTTGACCGACACAAAAATAATTGTATTATAAACCTTATTAGCATCGGATTGAACAAAAACAAGAGTGATTGCTGTTCTTTATTTCTTCACCAGAATCAGACTTCTGCTTTTATCATTTATAGAAGCATAAACAAAATACGTTCCGCCTGCATATTTTGACATATCCAGCTTTACACTGTGATTCCCGGGTTTCAGTTCCTCATTAACGGGCATTTCAAGCTGTTTTCCGTTGGCATCCAGCAATAAAATCTGTACTTTGCTGCTTTCATTCAACTGTAAATCAATGTTTGCGATCTCTTTGACCGGGTTAGGCCATAAAGAAATCTCAGCCGGATAACCTGATGAAAAATCTTCTGATATTCCGATAATTCCTGATAGTTGACTATGCCACACTCCTTTGATGTCGACGCCGGCAAACAGCTTCGTTCCCGAAACAGCCAGAGATCCGACAGGCATATGCGGCAAATTTAACGTAACATCAGACCAGGATGCTCCATTATTTGAGCTGGTATAGATTCCAGCTACCGTTCCTGCAAAAATGTGATTTCCGGAGGCCGACATGGACAGAATCATAGGCACACCCAGCCCACCGTTTACAGCAGTCCATGAACTTCCTGAATTGGAAGAAATAAAAACGCCCGCATTGGTAGATCCTGCAAACACATTACTTCCGGAAATCACCAGCGATCCGACAGCAACGCCCTGTATGCCGGTTCCCGGGGTCTGCCAGGTAGTCCCGTTGTTTAACGAAACGTAAACGCCTTCCGCTGTTCCTGCATAAATAGTACTCCCGGAAACAGCAAGGGCAGCCACAATCTGAGATGTCGTCGGGATACTTACACTATTCCATGAAACACCAAAATCAGATGAAACAAAGACACCCCCGTTAGTGGTACCGGCGTATATGTTATTTCCGTAACTACACAAAGCATAGATCGCCCCATTGACAAGCCCGGAATTGGCACTGTTCCATGTATTGCCACTGTCTGCTGACCTAAAAACACCCCCGCCATTAGTGCCGGCAAAAACATAAGAACCTGCCACGGTAAAATCCTGAACCTGCATGTTTGTAATTCCTGCAGTATCCCAGCGCCATGTATAGCCCTCATCAGGAGATGAAAACAGTCCGGCATTCGCAGTTCCGGCATAAATATTCACACCATTGGCAATAAGAGCAACAGGCGTGGTATTGGGAAGTCCGGTATTGGAAGAAGCCCAGGTCACACCGTTATCGTCGGTAACCTGAACACCTCCGTTTTGTTCACTTCCGGCAAATACCCTGGCACCAATTGTTTCCATTGAAACAAAATTTTTATCACAACGGCGTTTCAGGTTAGGATTACGATCATCCCAGCTTGTTCCGCCATTGTCGGATGTAAACATACCCTGGTTCCAGACACCGGCATAAAGCCGTGTGCCATTCTGGGTAAGAGCGGTTACTATCGGATACGTTCCGGTATAAGAATCAGGCAAGCCATTGGAGCACCGTACCCAGCTAAAGCCGCTGTTCAGAGATTTATAAACTCCTGCTCCGGTTCCAGCGTATATGGTCGAACCGGATGTATAAAATGTAAAAACGCCTGCCACTATATTCATAGGTGGCGGCACCGGCAAAGTAAGACCGGTATTCATTGGCACCCAGCTCAAACCATTATTGACCGATAAAAATGCGCCATTAGGTGTACCCACCCACAGACTGTCTCCCTTTATCAGCAATGCCCGTGTCTCTGTTTCTGCTAATCCCGTAACCGGGCTCCAGCTGCTGCCATGGTCAGTTGAAGTAAAAAGACCATGATTATTGGAAGAAAGAAACAATAAAGAAGATTTATATTGAATATGAAGCACATCAGTTCCTGATGGCAGGCCTGTGTTTGACGGTACCCAGCCGGCACCGCTGTTGGTGGAACGATATACTCCGTCTGAGGTCCCTGCCAAAATAGTTAAACCGTTTACCTCAATGGTCCGGACTTTGATATTTTGCATCCCGTTGTTAATAGGCGTCCAGCTGCTCCCATGGTTCACTGATTTATACACACCATCAATCGTACCGATATAAATATCGGTTCCATCAAAAGTAAAGCAGCTTATGGCGCCGGAGTATGGCCCCATGGTCTGCTGCCACTGAGCCGAAACAGTTGAACATATGAGCAGAAAAATACATAATAAAACACATGATTTTTTCATAGCCAGAAGTATTTATTTGTTGAAAATTCAAATTTATAACAATTGATCCGTATTACTATCAATAATGCCGCATTGCTGTACACTTTTTAAATATTATGATCTATTTCAATATCATATTTTTCTAATAAGCCCGTCACACCGTACAAAGAAAACTTAGCTTTTTTAATCCGGTTATTTTCCGGGTCTATTGAATAATGGCGGGATTGCCTCAGATCGGTCTTCTCGATGATCGTATGATAAAATGTGGCTCTCATCATGTCGCAGTCATCAAATACAGTATCCGTAAGATCACATTCGGAGAAGTCTGCCTCCAGAAACATCGATTTCCTGAAAACCCTTTTTTTAAGTTTGGTTTTATAGAATGAAGAATGGTTCAGGTTGCAATTATTCAGATCGAAAGCAAAACCAAATTCATTACAGTCTTCGAACCTTAGCCCCATCATTTTGCATTCACGGAATTTTACATCACGGAAAGCTGTATTTACAAGTTTCGCCAGGCTAAGATTACAACAAATAAAATCACAGGCAGTGAATTTGACATCCGAAAGGTCAGATCCTGAAAAATCACAGTTTTTAAAAACGCAATTTTCATACTCAGCTTTTTCCAGTGGCGACGAGGTATAATTCTCTTTATCAAAGGTTCTGTTCTCAATATAAATCTTTCCCATTTCAGTTAATTACTTGTTTAAGATCATGTTAACATATGTTTTCACCAATGAAATAAACGGGCATCAAAATAAAAACACTTTACATTCCACAGAAGACGCCGCACATCAGTAAAAATCAAAGTATTAAAAGGCTTAAACCGGAAAATATCCGGCCATAGTATTGTTAAACATCTACGATTTTATTCTTGATAGCGAATTTGATCAGATCGACAGTGCTTTTTAGTTTAAGTTTTTGCATAATATGATTTTTATGCGACTCAACGGTACGGATGCTGATAAATAGTCTGTCGGCAATTTCCTGGTTACTGGACCCTTCTGCAAAATGTTTCAGTATTTCTATCTCCCTTGAAGTGAGTTTATCCTCTGAACGTTCGGATACCACATCCCCGGTCTTAGCTTTCTGGATATAACTTTTCAGGATGACGTTCGAGACGGATTCGCTGAAATATTCTTCACCGGTATATATAGCCCTGATGGCATCAATAAGCTCTTTCCGGGTAGTGTTTTTGGGCAAATATCCCTTGGCGCCAGACTTGATTGCATTGAAAATAAAGTCTTCGCCGGTATACATCGACAAGATAAGAACCTTGATCTTCGGATGTGTTTCCGACAGTCTCTTTGTTATTTCAAGACCAGAAATCTCAGGTAGCGAGATATCCATGATGATAATATCCGGATCCTGTAATTTAAGCTTTTCCCTGAGCACATGAAAATCTGATGCTTCGCTTATTACATCTATATCCTCAACATCCGTGAGCAATGATTTGATCCCGTCGCGAACAATCTGATGATCGTCAACCAATATGATTTTTATTTTTTCCATGCATATTTATTATGAATGATTCACAGGAATTTTAACCTTCACTTCAGTGCCTTTCCCCAACTCAGAATGAACATTGAAAGTACCTTCAAGCATATTGGCCCGTTCGCGCATATTGTAAATCCCGTTTCCGACATATTTATGTGTAGCGTCAAATTTAAAACCTTTTCCGTCATCAGCAATTGAAAGAATATAATAATTTTGCTTCATATCCAGTTTCACTGCAATCGCTGAAGCCTGAGCATGTTTTACCGAATTGGTGATGGCCTCCTGTGCGATACGGTACAGGTACATGCTGCATTTATTGGTAAGCTGTTTGGGATTTATTTTTTGCTCTGCTTCAAAGTTTATCATGATGCCTGTATGTTCAGATGTTTCGTTGGATAATTTTCTGAGAGCATTGACAATACCGAATTCTTTCAGCCCGGATGGCATCAGGTTGTTTGAGATAGACCGGACATCATCAATGGTTTTATTAAGTAATATGCGAAGGTCATTATGCCTCTTGGTGTTCTTTTCGTCGGTTACTTCAATACTTTCAAGTTTCAGCTTCAGCGCAATCAGCGATTGCCCCAGACCATCATGCAGTTCCCGTGCCAGGCGTTGCCGTTCAATTTCCTGCCCGTCGATCACCCACGAAAGACGCTTTAATCGTTCCTCCTTTAACTGTTTCTCTACCGCCACCCGCTTTGAAATATCGCGGATCACAGAAGCAATGATCATTTTACTTTTATATTCAATAGCGCTTTCCTGCACTTCTATGGGTATTTTTTTTCCGTCTTTTTTGATAATTAGTGTTTCGTAGGTAAATGGCTTCAGGGGAATTTTAAAACCGCTTCCCGTTTGCCTTTCCTGAAATAATTCTTTCACAGGCATGTTTTCCAGTTCTTTTTCCAAGTACCCGGTCAACTTGGAAATGGCCTGATTTACCAATAAAATCAAACCATTGTCATGCAATATGATGCCGTCAATGGTTGCATCATAAAAATGCCGGAGTCTTTCCTCGCGTTCTGCTGTCTGATCGCAGCGCTGTTTATAATCGGAAATAAGTTTTTTTATTGACCCCGCCTTCTCCTTTGCTCCGGTCAGTAAAGCTATGTTCTTACGGATTTTCATTAAAATAAAATACCGGAAAACAAAAATAAAAACCAAAGAAAAGCCAATACCCAAAAGTATCCCGTGTATAAATACTGTCATATAAAATATTAGAACCGTCAAATAATCACCAGCAAATATATAACTTAGCCGGCAGAAATTGTTCTGCATTTTAAATTTCATTATCATAATTTTTCAAAATCATAAATAATATGATACTCATCGCCGACAGCGGCTCTACCAAAACACACTGGAAACTGCTGAAAAAAGACCACACCACCGAAACTTATTATACCAAGGGGCTAAATCCTCATTTTACTGATGAAAGTGCCTTTTCAAAGGTATTGACCCATGACCTGAATATCCCCAAAGAAGCCGTGACGGCATTGTATTTTTACGGTTCAGGCTGTGGCACAAAAAAAATGGTGTTGTTTGTAAAGAACCACCTGAAAACCTTTTTCGCTTCATCAGATATTTTTGTTTACAGTGATCTTTTTGGCGCAGCCAGGGCTTTGCTGGGAAATAACAGCGGTATTGCCTGTATTTTAGGCACGGGATCGGTTTCCTGTGTATACAACGGCAGTGCAATTACCGCCAATGTTCCTTCTTTGGGCTATATCTTAGGTGATGAAGGAGGCGGAGCAGCGTTGGGGAAGGAATTATTGAGATTATATTTCTACAATAAACTCCCTGAACATCTGCATCGTGATTTTACCGGAAACTACGGCATCACGCGTGAGGAAGTACTGGAAAGGGTTTATCACCAGTCGTCGCCAAATGCCTATCTTGCCACCTTCTCAAAATTCATCAGGGCACATCACAGCGATCCGTTTATCCATGACATGGTCTACCGCTGTTTCAAAGAATTTTTCCTAAACCATGTAACTGTTTATCCCGGATATAAAAAAATGCCTCTGGTATGTACGGGTTCCATATCATTCAACCTTAAAGATATATTGTCGGAAGTGGCTGAAGAATTTGGAACTAGTATCTCAAAAATCCTGAAAGAGCCCATGGAAGGACTGGTAGAATTCCATAAAAACCTTTCAGAATAATAACAGCTGTAAAACTGCTATTGTATGACTATTTTCCTGTTTATCACTCCCTTTTCATTAGTAATCTGCAGCTGATAGGTACCTTGAGCAGCATGGCTGATATCAATAATATGATTATATAATCCGGAGAACTGCTTTAATAAATCCTGATAAATCACTTTACCGGTCACATCATATACTTTGATGACGACATCCTGCATACGGTCCATTTCCATTTCAAGTAAAAACTCGCCATCATTGGGATTGGGAAAGATATTAAAGTTACTGATGCCAATAGGTTCAGCTACAGCACAGGCAACATCCAGACACCTCTGGGAACTGCTTCCGCAATAATTGGCAGCCGTTACACATACCTGACCGGAATAGCTACCTGTGGTCACGTTAATGCTTGTAGTACCCTGCCCGGAATTAATCACCCACCCCAGGCCTGTCGGTACTGTCCAGTTATACGATGTAGCGTTGGTCACAGGAGTTATGGAATAATTCTGAATTGATCCCGACGGAACATCATTATCCCCGGTAATACTGCCCGGCTGAGCGGGTAGCGTTCCTGAAGGGCTTATAGTCACTGTTTTGCAACTCAATGGGCTGTCGCCGCAATTATTATGGCCCGATACACATATATCACCGGATATATTTCCACTTGTGATGGTCAACGAAGTGGTACCCTGCCCTGAAACTATTGACCACCCGCCGCTGGCGGGAACAGTCCAGTTATACGAAGTCACTCCGGTGACTGCCGGAACTGTATATGTCAGTGTTGTGCCAATACAAACCGTATCAGGCCCGGCAGGAGTATTCAATGCTGCCGGTGTGACATTTATGATCACGGATTCATTATCTTCAGCGCCCCATCCGCAAATGTTGTTGTATGATCTGAAATAATAAGTTCCCGAGGAAGTCACTGTTTGATTAGCCGACGGTGTTGCCGTGGAAGTTCCTCCGCTTGTGGTTCCCTGCCAGTATATTGTACCCCCTGTGCCACCCGAGGCAGCCAGTGTGGCGCTATTGCAAAACACTCCCCCACCGCTCACGGAAACTGTTGCAGGGAGCGTACCTACGGATATTAGGACAGTGGCACAAGAAGCCGAAAACCCGCTGCAACTGTATCCTCTGGCATAAAAAGTCGTGGTAACGGCAGGCGAAACAGCAAAATTGGCTCCCGGATTTGAAGATCCGATAAATGTACCGCCGCAAGAACCCGTATACCAGTAAATGGATGTCGCATCAGCCGAAACAGCTGAAATATTGGTACTCCCCGAACACAAGGTGGCAGAACTGGGAGTGGTGACCGGTGTACCCGGTGTCACACATGCCAGATAGGCTGTCTGGCCGGGAGCACTCTCAGGTGAACTCAACTTCCAGCCATGTCCATCATCCAAACTATAAGTCACTGTTTCGCCGGATAGAACAACTGTGAAACAATGTAAAAAAATGAAAAGTAAAAAAATTCTTGAAAGAGGCTTTAATTTCCTGCGAAAACAAGTTCTTCCGGCACAATGCAATGGTTGGATATTCATAATAGTAAATTTAAAAGTGAATAATACTGTCTAACAAAGTTATAAAATCTTTTATAATAATTACAAAAACCTGTCTAAAAATTTCAGGATTTTGAATATGGAAAAAATCAACCCTGCCTGGTGGATATAAAATCCGGTTCTGTCTGATGGTATAATTTTTTTCAGGATTTATGCTAAAGTATCATACTAAAAGTTCGCCGGTACGATTCTGCTGAAATCCGCTCAGGGTATGTGTATAATCAGTAAATCTCCCGAACTGAATAAACCCAAAACAAAAAAAACGCCCGATTGCATCATACAATCGGGCATCTTTTGTTCACCTTTTTTCTATAACCTGGCAAAAAATCCAAGCTCTACAAGAAAATATTTTACAGCTTTATTGCAAAACTACTTTACTGTTTATAACACCCTCTTCACCTGTTATCTGGAGGTAATAGGAACCTCTTGCATTTTTGCTCAGATCGATGAATTCATGGTATTTTCCTGAAATATCATTTTTATTATTCTCATAAACCATATTACCAATCGCATCAAAAACTTTTATCGTAATATCCTGCGACCTTGAAATGTTCATTTCCAGTAAAAACTCGCCATCACTCGGGTTGGGGAAAATATTTAATCGTTCAATTCCGATATTTTCAGGGATAGCACAAGCAATATCCAGACATGTTTGCGGACTATCGCCGCAATCATTATGAGCGCTTACACAAACCTGTCCCGAATAATTTCCTGTGGTCACATTGATGCTTGTTGTACCCTGTCCTGAATTTATCACCCATCCCAGCCCCACCGGGACTGTCCACGTATAAGATGTTGCACCGGTAACCGGAGATATTGAATAAGTCTTAGTAACTCCGGAGGCAACATCAATATCTCCTGTAATTGCTCCGGGCTGATTGGGTGAAGGATTAATTGTCACGGTGGCGCTTCCCTGCGCGCCCCAACCGCAGGTATTATGCGCCCTGAAATAATAAGTTCCCGATGCCGTGACTACCTGGCTGGTTGATGCTGACGAAACTGAAGTTCCGCTGCTGGTTGTACCCTGCCAGTATATGGTGTCTCCCATCGTCCCGCTGGCGGAAAGTGTCGCACTGCTGCAGAACGACCCGCCGCCACTGACTGTCACTGCAGTCGGTGCCGAAACTATCGTGATAGTCACGCTTTCGCAACTGGTTGAATAGCAACCACTGCCACTATAACCCCTGGCATAATAAGTGGTCATGGTGGAAGGATTAAATGTCTGGGCTACATTGTTATTGGAAGATCCGACAAAGCTGCCTCCACAACTTCCTGTATACCAATAAATATATGTCGCGTTCGTCGAACTGGCTGATAAGCTAACACTATTTCCGGAGCAAACGGTAGCAGACCCGAGTGAAATAAATGGTGTTAAAGGTTTAGGGGCTACAGTAACAGTAACAGTAGCACAAGTGGTAGAAAAACAACCGCCACTGGCATTATAACCTCGCAGATAATATGTGGTTGTGGTGGTTGGCGCAATAGTTTTACTGGTATTATTGACCGATGAGGTAATAAAAGTTCCTCCACAGCTACCCGTGTACCAATAAATATGGGTGGCGCTTGTTGAATTTGCAAGAATACTCGTGCTGCTGCCTGAGCAAATAGTAACAGTGGCAGGGGTAGCAACAGGCGTCCCTGGGGTTGTACATGTAAGATATTCGGTCACCGAAGACAAGCCATCAGCTGAACTTATAGCCCAGGATATATCGCCATCCTGAGAAGAACTTTCCACTGTTGTGGCATAAGCAGCCGGGAAATAACCAAATACTCCCGGCAAAAAAAGAAATGCAAACAAAAGAACACTTAAGTTCCTTCCTGATTCAGACTTCGTAGATTTTTTCATATGAATTATTAATTTAATTAAATATTTAAATGCGTTTGCAAAGTAAAGTTATTATTTGGTTATTACGTTATAAAATTTCAACAAGTTACAATTTTTCTAAAAAAAGTGATATCGATAATGCCCCGTTTCACAAAATATAGAATTCTATGTGGTTTAAAATACTACCTGTATCGGGGCTGTACGATTTTCTGGTCAGTGCGGATGCGATTGATAGTTACAGATAAAGAAACCTACTCAAATCGTTCTGTATGGATAATAAAGCATACAGTCCATTATAAAACTACCAGTTTTACCACAGCCTTTTGTTTGCCGGTGATCAATTCAACAAAATATACGCCCTGTGCAAAACGACTCAGGTCGATATATTCCGAATTGCCGCCTGCACAGACGCTAATCTTTTTATTTAGCATCTGTTGCCCGCAGATGTCTGTCAGCACTATTTCCGCCTGAGTGATCCTATCACTATCCCATTTTATCCAGATACTTTCATCAGCAGGATTCGGGTTAATGCACAGATTCCGTAAATTTTCATTTTTGCTGACTCCGATACTTAAAATATTAACATTATCGTTATAAACATCATTTCCGCATGCGTTAACAGCAGTAAGTGTAACCGTATACGAACCGGTTCCTGCAAATGTATGTACAGGGCTTGTGTCACCGGACTGGCTGCCATCCCCGAAATCCCATAAATAAGAATACGCACCCGAAGAAGTATTGGCAAATGTTGTTGTATTGTCGGAATTGTTAAAGGTAAAAGAGGCGTCGGGCTCAATGGTATACACAAAGGCGGTCACCGGTGTCCTGGGGCTTCTGCACTCACCGCCCTTCACTTTCCAGTTGTAAAAATAATAATAGGTGGAGGTGTTATAACTGCTGCCTGTTATTTTTACCAGATTCCCATCGGAATATGGATAGGCTGCTCCCGTAGTATTTCGGTACAACCTGCAGTTCGCAGGGGCCACAAGCCTGTAGTTTGTACCGGAGGGAATATTCCAGTTGAAATAAACGGTGGTTTTTCCAACCGGCAGGTTTATCAACGTATCATAAATAACGCCCCCTGCTGTCTGCAGGCTGAGTGTACGGTTTCCTGACCAGTTTGAGAATATATCAGCCGAGACCAGCAGCACATCATCCAGACAATCAAAGATCAGATAATGCGCAGAAGTACTGGTATAATAACCTCCGCTGCCAATAAGGGTATCAGGAGCGCCCTGCGTATGAATCTCATTCTCAGACGATTCAGCATAATAGGTCGTAATTGTGTCGAGGATTGGAGTGTTGAATGTAGCGCCCGAGTGAAGCAGATTACCGGCAAATTCATCATCATACCAACGGACGGCACCATTTGCTATGGCTGAAAGCTGAGCCCCGGCCGGTCCGCATAACGTATCATGCAGTGCAACCGGCGCAACGGGGCGCTGTACAGTAATATAATCAATCCTTGTATATATATTACTTCCATAAGCATTAGTGGCAGTCAGTGAGACCGTATAACTTCCGTTTGCCAAATACGTATGCACAGGGTGCTGCAGGTTAGAAGTATCTCCGTCACCAAAATCCCAGTGAAATGATACAGGTGAATTTGTAGAATGATCGGTAAAGTTAATCAGCCCGTCACAGGATATCAGGGGAGCCGCAGTAAAGGACACTGATGGCGGCTGCCCGGCTGCTGAGCAGTTGAAATCAAGCTCATAACCACGTCCCTCAACATATGCATCTGAAAACAAATGCAGCGTTATGGAATTTCCGCTTGAAGCTATACTGGCCGGTGGTGTATGTCCCGGCAGACTGCAGTAACTTCCGATAAGAGGCGCCGAAGTATTCGGGCCGTCAAAGATCTCCAGATGGTCATAGTTACAGGTTCCGTTATCGCCCTGCTCCACATCAAAGTCAATAAAATTCAGTATCACAGACGTAGCGCCCGGAACTAAAATCGTGACGGTATCATTAGAATTAGCCAGATAATTTCCCATTCCGCCATTATCAAAAAGCGTTCCCTGGCACACTCCGATCTGTATATGCTGATTCTGAACCGTGCTATAAATACAGGGTTGCTCAATAAACACAGAATCGATGAAGGTTTCGGAGGCCGCTGCACTGGTTATGGTCAATGTAATTAATTTCATACCAGGTGATGAATAAGTCACCTGAAAAGGCCCGGCGATGTTTGCCGTCTGGGGTGTGGCGCCTGCCCCGAAATCCCAGTTGTACGAGAGTATATCTCCCGACGAAGCATCTGTAACTGTAATAGGATGACCAGCGCAAGCATTGCTGTACGTCAGAAAGAAGTCCGGACGCAGGCAGGCCGCTGTAAACGGGATACTGGCGATATAGGGCTTGTAGTTGTGTCTCGAAAGCGTCAGAACAGCAGAACTTCCCAACACCGGACTAAAATGCAGTGTCAACGGTGTGGAATTAAGACTATCACTGGCAATAAGTTCGCCATCCACTACGAGGGTTGCCAGGCAATGGTTACAGCTGCTGGTATTAATAGTGAAGGTGGTATCATGACAGTCCAGGGCAGTCTGGTGCGTTGCCGTGATATTACCGGGGAAAGCAGTCCAGATTTTCATGGCAGGATCACCAAAATAGTGAAACAATTCATGCGTGTAATCGTCATCGCCCCATGTCTGTATCATACGCATGAGACCCTGATTCAGCACATCGCCCATGGTATAGATCGGCTGATGTGCTACCGGTGAGCCAACAGGTGAATCGCCATTACCCGTGAAGGGTGGGATAAGGCCGGGTGTTGCCCAGATAGCATCTATCATTCCCTCTATCAATCCATCGTTGTATCCGCTCCAGCTGAAATACGCCGCCCCAAACACGCCTACTGCCCCACCATTAGTTTTGCGAAGGAATTTTTCTGCAAAACATTCCTGTAACTGAAATTCCCCGGTATGGCAATTAATGCTGAACACCACCGGCAGCCTGTTTCCATTGTTGAGCAAATTGATATTGGTGGTGGTAAACTGCGGTGAAGCCCATCCGGTGCCTCCTGAATAGCCATGATCGCGGTGCGTAACAAACAACCTTCCATCAGCAGAATTGATGGAGGCTGCTATCGTATCTTTTGTACCGTTCCAGCCAAAACCATTGGTCCTCAGCAGCACAGAAGGAAGGGGTTCAGAATTGGCATAATAGCCATCGTTGTAGTAACGGGGATTAACGGATGCATCGGCATCATAAATTCTATTGACTGCAAACCCATGTGCCATCATGTAATTACGGATTTCCTCACTGGTAAGCAAAAAACGCCGGTCTTCGTAGGTATTAGTATCATCATCCTGAAAATATCCGCAAACGCTGCCTTTGGTATAGAAGTTTGGCTGAACAGGAGGATTTTTTTCGTAGGTAATTATTTTATTCACCACGGTCATTGCTTCTGCAGCCGAAGCAACACTAATTCTTCCGAAAGCCATATCAGCCACATAATCATAAGCGCCATCCATACAGGCATAATACAAATCGGTGGCAAAGTTGTCACCATAACTCGGATCCTGATGTATCTCACCGGGTACTTTATCATGATCGCCAAGTATGACAAAATAATCCGGATTAGGCACCCACAATTGGTAACGGTTATGCACCTCTGATTTGACTAAAGTGCTGGTCCAATTCGACCGTGATATTATTTCTACTGCATACCCCAACTGGCTTTTCCACTTTGCCAGACTATCGGCAGCAACCCGGTAATCACTATGCGTAATAATGATATAGTTTTTTGCACCGGCAACTTTTTCCGTTACATGGGATTTCTGTATGGCAGAATAAGTTGAAATCTCTTCGTTAAGCGAGAAACTATTCAGCACAATGTTTTGCAGATTCTTTAGAAATGTAGAAGAATATTGTTCCTTATAGGCTATTAAGGAAGTGCTTTTTGTAAAAGATATTTCATAGTCAAGAGTGCTATACACCTTGACCTGCCTGAGCTGAGGATTATATTGTATCGGACACACCTGAACTATTGCCAGAGAAATACCTTTGACTTTCAGAATATTGACTATGCTGACGGGGTTCTCCGGATACCATTGGTTTGTCTGATAAAAAGCGGAATCAATCTCAAATGCAGGTTCCGGATCACCATAACGGTCGGTGGCCGGACGCAGAGCAGGGTAAATAAGAAAGCTATCCCGCCATACATAAGGAGCATTCTTCAACACAACACCTGCTAAAGCACCATCAGGAATAAGAACAATATCGTAATGAGCCGGTAATGCAGGTTTCCCAACCTCCTTCAAAAAAGTAAAATCCTTAACATGAAGTCTTACAAATTTTGTTTGCTGCCCGTATACAGCATAATCTTGTATTTCAGAAAAAAAATAAGAAACATCCAGACCCTTTACCCCCCGGTCATAAACGTTGCGTACAACTTGATTATCAAGCGTTTCATGCTGAGCATGAGCAATAATTGAAATAATTGCAGTGGAAAGAAAAAACAGGATTTTCTTCATATGTCTGTATATAAATAAAAAAATAATCAAGACAAAAAGACAATAATTAACAAAAATACAAAAAAAAGCAGATAATTCACAGTTTTTATAATAAGTTATTTTATAAAAATATGTAAAACCGATTTCCCGAACTGATTTCAAAACCAAGAACTTGATGGGAAGACGTTTTTGATTAAAAATATTCTGCCTCACAGTTTCATTTAGTTTATATTTTTGCATAAACACTTAAAAACAAGCCAATGAAAAAGTTACTAATGGTGATACTGTCGATAATAATTATGCAGGGCTGCTCTGCCCAATCGCTTTCCGATACCGTACCTTCGGACAAAATAGATGGATATACCAATACTGGATGGGAGTCGCTTAATGAGAACGTCATCAAAATGGTTGGCACCGGCTGGATGCTGATAACAGCGGGCAACATCAGCAATTTCAATATGATGACAGCCAGCTGGGGGGGCCTGGGATGGCTGTGGGAAAAGCCGGTAGCCTTTATCTTTGTCAGGCCGCAACGCTATACTCATGAGTTTACCGAACGAGAAAGTTACTTCACACTGACGTTTTATGAAGAAAACTTCCGAAAAATTTTATTAAAAATGGGAAGTGTTTCGGGCCGTGACTTCAATAAAATGAAAGATTCGGGATTGACACCGCTCGCCACAACGCATGGCAGCGTAGCTTTTAAAGAAGCTAAAATCATTGTGGAATGCAGGAAAATCTATGCCGCCAACCTGCAACAGGAGTATTTTACCGACAAAGACCTGGCACAAAAAATATACCCCAACGGAGACTTTCATACCATGTATGTAGGAGAGATCGTTAATGTGTGGAAGAAATAAGTTAGTACTATGAAAAAGTCCATCACGCTTTTGAACCTAGCCTGTATAACGCTTATGTACTCATGCCAAACCAAAACTAATGCCGACCTTTTGCTGCTTAACGGGAAAATATATACCGTTGACAGCAGTTTTTCCATAGCGGAAGCCATGGCAGTAAAGGGTGGAGTAATTATTGCCACAGGTACCGCCAAAGAAATTAAAAGCAGGTATGCTTCAGATAGCCTGGTAGATCTGGGTGGTAACACGGTCTATCCCGGTTTTATTGACGCCCATTGCCATTTTTATGGCCTGGCCCTGTTCATGCAACAGGCCGATCTGCATGATGCTGCTTCTTTTGAACAGGTGATAGAGCGGTTAAAAATCCATCAGCAGCATTACCATCCTCAATGGCTTTTAGGAAGAGGCTGGGACCAAAATCTCTGGGAGCGTAAAGATTTTCCGGACAACGAACTGCTCGACAAGAATTTTCCCGACATCCCTGTGGTGCTTACCCGTGTGGACGGACACGCCGTTATAGCCAACAGCAAAGCCCTTCAGGCAGCCGGCATCAATACAGGAACTAAAATCGCAGGGGGAATAATACTGCAAAAAAACGGGCAACTAACCGGCGTACTTATAGACAAGGCCGCGGACAAATTAAAAGATATTATTCCCCAACCCGAAGGAGAGGAATTAATTGCCCTCCTGAAAAAAGCCCAGCAACAATGCTTTTCCTGCGGACTTACCACCGTGGCAGATGCCGGATTGTCAAAAAAGATTATGTTGTTTTTCGAAAAACTATTTTCAGAGAATATCCTTAAAATAAATATCTACGGAATGCTTGATCCTTCTGTTGAGAACATTGAATTCTTTGTAAAAAAAGGGATATACCGAAAAAACAGTTTGCATATATGTTCAATAAAATTATATGCCGACGGTGCTCTCGGTTCACGCGGTGCATGCCTTCTAAAGCCATATAATGATGATGAAACCAACAATGGTTTGATGGTCGAAGCGTTGGATACGCTTAAGTATTTTTGCAACATCGCCTTTAAACACCATTACCAGGTATGCACCCATGCCATCGGTGATTCGGCAGTCCGGGTGATGCTGAATATCTATGCGGAATTTCTCAAAGGCAAAAACGACCGGCGATGGCGTATAGAACATGCACAGGTGGTCAGTCCCGATGATATGGCATTATTCGGCAAACATGGTATCATACCATCTGTACAGCCCACCCATGCCACTTCCGATATGCTGTGGGCCGGCAACCGCCTTGGAAAAGACAGGATAAAAACTGCTTATGCATACAAAAACCTGATGTCGCAAAACGGATGGATCCCTTTCGGAACGGACTTCCCGATTGAAAAGGTCAGTCCCCTGCTGACGTTTTATGCGGCCGTATTTCGTAAGGATCAGAACGGAATACCTGAAAATGGTTTTCAAACTGAAAATGCCGTCAGCAGGGAAGATGCATTGAAAGGCATGACCATCTGTGCAGCAAAATCATGTTTTGAAGAAAACGAAAAAGGCAGCCTGGAAGCCGGAAAATATGCCGATTTCGTGATATTAGATAAAGACATATTGAATATTCCGGAAGCTCAGGTGTTAAACACAAAAGTGCTGAAAACATATATCCGGGGTGAGCAGGTATATGATTATTCGAAAGACAAACAATAACCGCTAGCATAGACCCAATTTAAGCAATAGAAATGTATGAACTTGTCCATACGGTCATATAAGCTATTGCTTTAGTTGGGTTTATCCCGACTTAGAAAATGTTTCCTGGCATTTTTTTTGTCAGGATTACATTTTCTTTGTCGTTTACGCATTAAAAATGTTTAGCTAATATACCAATTAATCAATACATTATGAAGAAAGTGTTCTAATGCTACGCGTTAGAAAATCTTTAATGCGTAATTTGGGATAAATCGTCATGACCAAAACCGCTTTTCCATTACAACCTAAAACGATGGCAAATATAAAACATGATGCCACGATGCTACGCTGATAAACTTACGCTGAATAATATCTCAGAAACATCAGGCCATAAATGAATCTGATTGTGTAATGATGACCGAAATAAATTACAAGATTTAATCGAGAATGATCTTTGTTGTTCTCACTCCTGCTTCATTCTTCATCCTGAGTATATAAATACCTCGCGGCAAGTCCGAAACATCCAGTTGGTGATCACCGGGGGCAGCAATAATCTGCCTGATCAGTGCACCGGTGGCTGAATACAGGTTGATATCCGCAACATCGTCGTTATTCATAAAGAGTATGTCCTTTGCCGGATTGGGATAGACTCCGGCCAGCACGTCATCCAATGGTTGTATCATTCCCGTAGGAAGGTAATAAAAACTAAAATCATCGAAAAAAGCATACGTATGATTTTGCACCGTATTCGACGCAAGCAGTATAATATTCATAGAATCCGGCATTCCCGTGTAATTACTGTCCCACTGTATCGGCATGTCAAACATGGTATAAGTGTTTATGGTTGCAGAGGTATCGAAAAAAGCGCCTCCCATGGTATCTTTCGCCTGAAGTACAGAATTATACCTCCAGAAATAAACAATAACACTCATCGTGTCGGTATTTACCGGCAGGTATTTAAAATATCCCCTGAAATTATTTGGTTTGTCGGTAAACGCAATTCCTTTATCTATCGTATAGTTGGGGTTTATCCTTCCCAGGGTAGCTACTCCTGGCAACTTCACATTATAAATAATGATGGTGGTATCGAGCGAACGCAGCTTCATTGCATAGGAGCCGCCATGAACATCAGTGGTCTTATAGCAGCTGTGCAGACCGATGGTATCAATGGTTCTGTAGTTCAATGGCCTGTTATTAGGATAAGTAACCGACCAACTTTCAAAACCGGGGTTGGGAATCTGGGTTTGAGCATTCAGAAGAAAGCATCCTGCTCCACAAAAGAGCAGAAAAAGCAATGTAATTTTTTTCATGTTTGTTATTTTTTGTTAAAGTGAATAATTCAGAAAAGTGGATATTTGAGAATAAAGGCATTTAAAAATCATAAATATAAAAAACCATAATTCTATATAAAAAAATGTTCCTCTCAGATAATCCCGGAGAAATCTATTCCATCATCCTCACACTTCTAATAATCTTGTCTTCACGCCTCGGCAGGCTCTGATTTTGATTTTTCAGTGTCTTTTCTGCTTTTGTGAGTCAGTATGTAAATAATCGGCAAAATTCCCACAGTATTGAACAGGGCTATACAAATAAACCAGGCCAGATGGCCATTCCGCGCTGACCTCCAGAATGCAATAAGTTTCCAGATCATTTCCCAGACAGCAAGACAAATCATCAATGGTATGAACCAAGGGTATGGTCCGCAGCAATTTTCGTATCCGCACATAATGGTATGTTTTTTGGTTTGTAATTTTTCTTTCACAAATATAAAGATTTTTATAAAAAAATGTAGCTTTGTATTAAAATTTTTCTATCGATCCATTCATCAAAAATCATGATTATGAAATACTTAAAATTGTCTTTATTTCTGGCGCTTATTTCATGTACGTTCAGCGCGGCCCGCTCACAGGATATCGACCTGGTTAGTGGAGACATTACGGTGCTGAAAGGACAGTCCTCTGTGCTGATCACTTTTGTTTATGAAGGCATGGACGTTGCCGGCCTTACCGAAGAGTATTATCTGAAGCAGAAAAAAACAGAATTCAGAAAACCTGCTGATGCCGATAAATTCATTGCCAAATGGAAATCAGACTTCAAAGACAAACATGAACCAAAATTTGTGGATCAGTTCAACCTCGGCATGAGAAAACTCAAATTAACCGCTGTGAAAGACGGTGAAGCCAGGTACACCATGATTGTTACCACCAACAAACTGGAACCCGGTTTTTATGCGACTTCGGGCGGCATAAACAGGGATACCTATGTAAACCTCACCGTGGTTATTGCTGAAACCGCAAACCCCGAAAACATTGTGGCCACCATCAAATCCGAAAGAGTTGTAGGGCTTGGACAAACCACTGCTGAAATGAAAGATCAGCAGACACGGATTGCCAATGCTTACGGCGAATCGGCCTCCAAAATTGCTAAGCTGATTGTAAAACTCTGTAAATAAATTTCCTGCCGGGAGTTTCCCTGATTTATCACAGCAAACCGGCTCTCATCTCGAGCCAAATAATCCCAATCGACAGAATAAAAGTGAGCATCGTGGTAATTATCCCTGCTTTAAAAAATTCGGTAAAACCAATTTTTATGTTATGATGCTTCGCTGACTCTATCACGATAAGATTGGCCATGGCACCGATGATGGTAGCATTACCTGCCAGGGTAGAAGCAGAAGCCAGCGTAATCCACAACAGATCTGACGACATGGTTTTCATCAGCGGCAGGATGGCGACCGTAAAGGGTACATTACTCACGATTTGAGATGCAATAAGACTGATGCCGTGCAGTACAGCAATGCCGCCAAGATCAGCGTTAAGTGGTTCAGAACTAATCAAATATTGCATCAATCCTGTTTTTTCAATTCCACGAACAACAATAAACAATGAAGCAAAAAACAACAGCAGCACCCAGTCGATTTCTTTTATCACTTTCGATGGCTTGATTTTTCCGAAGATCAATATCAGCGATCCGCCCAGCAAGGCTATCACCGGTATGCCAATATGAAACAGATTACTGAAAAAGAAAAGCACCACGACCAGCAGAAATACCGGTACCGAAATCCGCATGGATTTGAAATTATAGTCAAAATCATTGCCATGCATCTCCAACAAGGTCTTATCCCTGAATGTCCGGGGATAGAGCAGACGGATCACATATACGATAATAATCATGCTGATCAGTGAAACCGGCAACAGATGTAACAGAAAAACCCCGTATGAAATACCTGAGCTGATGCCGATAAGCATATTCTGGGGGTTTCCGGTTATGGTCATGGCACTGCCGGCATTCGAAGTAAGTATTTCGGCTATCAAATACGGAACCGGGCTGATACGGTAGGTCGCACATAAGGCGATGATCACGGGAGTGAATAGCAGCACCACCGCATCATTCACCATAAAAGCGCTGGAAATGCCGGTAACGAAAACAATAATGACAAGCAGACGGAAACGGGTGCGTGAATAGGCCATAGTCCTGCGGGCGATCAACGCAAAAAAACCGTCAAGCTGTAAGGTGGTGATGATGATCATCATACCCAGCAACAAGGCGATAGTGTTGAAATCAATGGATAACACAGCCTCCTGAAATCCCAGCACATTAAACAGTATCATGGCCACAGCGCCAAAAAATGCTGCCGAAGGACGGTCGATGTTGATCCAGGGCAGACGTGTAAAAATAATGCCGATATAGGTTATGATAAAGATTACTAAGGCAGCTATCTGAATTGGTGTCATGGATTATTGTTCATTTAAGTTGTATACCCATGCCCCGGAGGTTCTTGTTGAATAATACGACACCCTGCTCAGGTTGCATTGTGCCGTCCATTTTTTAATGTTTTTCACAGAATTGGATGCATCAAAAATGATTAATGTCGGCTTATATTGTTGAAGTATTTCCCCCATAGAAATATCTGGATTTTGTGAGATCAGCAGAAAATCCAGGGCAAGCCGCCTCGTATTGTATGTCGCTTTGTCTATCAACGCGAGCTTTTTACCGGCAAATCCAATGAAATTTCCATTCCTAAAAAAACAATCGCTCCGGTAGGCATCCTTTTCACTACCCGTGATTACAGGGGTTACATGGCGGATTTTATGTTCACAACGGTTGTTCATGATATGAAAATCCTGTTTCCTGGTATCTGCAATAAAAGCCGGATCGCATAAAAACCAGACTGACTTACCATAAATAAAATCAACCACCGTATGCTTGTTCACATTGTATACAACAATCTTCTTTTGTGACAAAGCATTATAATTTGAAGCTGTCAACGGGATAAGCAAGATTAGTGCAAATGCCGCGACACCGATAAAAACCTTGTGGTTTCGTTTCAGAATATATATACACAAACCAATACTGACGGCATAAACAAGCAACAACTCCGTAAAACTCAACGGTATGGCTCTGGTGACCGAATAAGGAAGGTTTTCAATAAAAGAAACGGAACCATTAAGCAACATCAATGAAAACGAAAGTGCTTTGGCAAGCAACAGTGAAAACCACGGCAAAAAAGATAATACCAGTACAGCGATACCAAGGTAGATAACCAACCCGGACAAAGGAACCGCAATAATATTGGTCAGGAGAAAATAATTGGGAAACTGGTGAAAATAATACAGGCATAACGGAAATGTTATCAGCTGTGCCGATATAGATACCGCGATCAGCGACCATAACTGCCTTAACAACCAGTATTTCGGTATCCAGGCTTTGTTGATGTGAGGATAAATAGCAACTATACCCAGCACAGCCAGATAAGACAACTGGAACCCCACAGCCGTAATCATATAGGGATCGGCCATCAGCAACACAAATGCCGAAGCTGCAACCGTATTATAAATATTGGGAGGATACCGGAACGCCTTTCCTATTATTATAAGGCTAAACATAGCCGTGGCCCGCATCACCGATGGCGACATGCCGGTGAGCACCGCATAAAACCATATGAAACCCAGTAATAAAAAAGCTTTGGGCAGGCGGCCATACTTGTTACGATCAAAAAACTGCAAGAGAAAATTCAGCACAACAAAAATAACCCCGACGTGCAAACCAGACACACTCAGGATATGGACTGCCCCTGTCCCCTGATAATTCTTTATCAGCTCAGGATCCAAATTATCGGTATATCCGATCAGTAATGCAGAAACAACGGCATATTCATCGCCCTGCAACCCGTTATCATTAAGTATCCTTAATAATTTCCCGCGCAGCTTATATGCAAAATCCATAAGGATATTTCCGTTACATGAGGAAAGCAATCTCCAGGCATTTTTCTTCACATATCCGTTATATTCAACCGAGCGGTATTTCAGGTAATTTTTATAGTTGTATTCTCCCGGATTCATAGGTGGAGCAACCTCCGACAGCTTGCCTTTAAAGATTATTTCATCACCATAGTTCAGGTTTTCGGAAAAGGAATCTTTTTCAATATACAGTATGGCCTTTCCCAAAGCCGGTGTCCATCGTATGGAATCTCTTACTGAGATGACCTCCACCACACATTTGCAAACCTTTTCCCGCACCTGTACCGGCTCATTCATCCGGGCCAGCACATAGTTTTCGTCAGCGAGATACGGTCCGAAAAAAAAGTTGTTGTTTTTATTATTTTTCATTGCGGTTAGCTGGTAACCGGCAAGCAGAAAAAACAAGGTAAAGATAAAGCCGGTGAGCCATCGCATCCTGTAAGTCAGTTTTTTCTGAAAGAACACTACGATGATGAAAAGCGCCAGTGCCGGAAAGGCAAGCGCCAGGAAAGGCAGCTGAAAGTTAAGGTCAAAATACAGGGCAATAATAATTCCCGTCAGGAAGGGGAAAAGAATACGTGCAAATGGATAACGGTTCCAGAACATGGATCATTTGATAATAAGCTCATCGTAATTAACCACCTCCACATCTTTGTAGTAAAATTTAATGATATCGAGGTAGTTGTACCCCAGCTGAGCCATTCGTATGGCCCCCTGCTGACTGATACCGACGCCATGCCCGTATCCCCTGCCTTTGAAGATCAGGTAGGCGCCCTGCTGCTCTATAGAGAACCATGTGGATTTAAGTCCAAGATCATAGCGTATGGCCGACAGAAGAATGCTGTCAGAAAAATATACTTTCCGGGTATCCTGCTTAAAAGTAAGTGCATAATTCTTCTTATCGGGATCGTTAATGGGATAGTTAAACCTGCTGGACAAATAATCAAACCAGTTGGTCTGCAAAATCTTATATTCCCATTTTGAATTAGGCATATTCAGCGAAAAAGTGTCGTTGACCGATTTCAGGTAACTGGTAGGTATCTTCCAGATATCTTCGGAATTGATGGTCTGCCCACCGGAGTTGGCATGAAAAGCAGCCGAGATCATCTTGTTGTTTTTATCCACAATAACATCTCCGGCTGTTTTAAAGGTCGATGCCAGTATCTCATTATTTTTACAACGGCCTAAGTATTGCTGGCAATGAACGCTGTCGCAAAGGTTGAAGCCTTCTTTAGCATGTTTTTTTATATTGTTGAGCGCATAAGTCCGGCAGGTGATCGCCTGCACCAGGTAAAAATCATTGTCTTTCACACTTCCCGCGCCTTCCGACTGGACGACTCCGGCCACGTAATTTTCTATCTCCACCTGGTTGATGATTAAAAAATATCCATCGAGCACGGTCACCTGCAAATTATCATCGTAATTCCGTTCTTTCACCTCCTGGTTGGCGGGTTTGATCCTGAAATTATTTAAAAGGCCGCTGCCACTGATATTCAGCGATGTACTTCTGCCCAAGACCTTTGTACCCTTTTGTACGAGTATCGTATCATTTTTTATTTTAAACGATATCACCTCATCTCTGAGTATTTCGACAAGCTTTTTATCGGCATCGAAAACCGTATATTTACCCGATACCGGTGTAAAATTAAAAGAACTGATCTGATAACCCGTAAATATCTTTATATCAATAAAAGTACTACCAAATGTACTATTCACAGATAACAGAAAAAAAAGCAAAACCACTGTTCTACGACATTTCATCACATCAACATTTATTATAAACAATTAAACCCTGTTTTGCAAAAATATAATTTATTTGATTAAAATGTAAAAATGGTGGCTATTTCTTTTTTGAGGTGCTGAGATATAAAAACCGAACTGATTCTTGAACAACATTAATTTCCGTATTACTTTTTTGCGTGTCCCCACGCCTTTGGCGGGGCAAGCAAAAAAGTAATCAAACCTGCCTGCGTGACGAACACTTCGGCAGGCAGGAAAAGACATCCTGGCGTATGCTTCAGCCCGCTCTAATAAAACATTGAAAATTTAAGCAAAGTAGTCCTGACGCAGCATAGCTGGTCGGGAAACCCCGTCCTTGGCGGGACCTTTGCAGATTTTATAATGTTTTCTGATTCACGCCCGGGAAGGCTCGCCCGCCTGACCGTCGGGCAGGCACGCCAGGAAATGCCCGCACGCCAAATTCTGCCAAGGCCTCTACAAAAGATTTAGCCAACCCGGATATCATGTGCGCATCAAAGGCGATCCGGATGAGCCACCCCGGTACTTATTGACCAAACACCACCGATATTCAAAGAAAAATTTTTAAAGAAATTATTTGCTTTTTATTTGAAATAGTATTAAATTTGAATTCAAAATATACCAGTATAATGATAAAGAAAACATATTATTTTAACAGACGAAATTACAATTCGGACGGTTTTGATTTACGAAATAACAACGATCTGTTCATTGAATTCATTTATCGTTGTGAATATGATTTTGCATCAGAATTCAAACCTTTGTATGCAAATTTTCTGTATGCAAATCAAAATACGTTTTCGTTGTTGCGTTCTTGTTTCATGGGCGATGATGATGAAATATACGGGATGGAAAACATCACCAACGGAAATATCCTGGAAGTCAATCTCAGGATGGATGAGGTTTCACAGCAAAAAACGGTATATGCGTTAGGCAGCGGTATCAGGAACAGAGAAGATGAGGAAATATTTCTGGTGAGAGATAATGATATCAAGGATAACGAATTAATACTTTCATTCAGGCCGGATTTTGACAAGGGTGATGATAATATATTTGTAGCCATGCCCATCGATCTGATAAAGAATTTAAATTAATACGCCCGGGTATTAACTTGCAATTCTTACCAAATCCGATATTATAGCCAGTGCTTTTATTCAATTATAAATTTTCCGGTTCCGCATATTTCTTTGTCTGTCCGCAGTTGGAAAAAATATATACCACCGGATAAATTATTTCTTTCGATTTCAATTTTGCCTGGTGATGTATTTACAATTGTTCGCAAAGTTCGTCCTTCACTGTCAAATATTATCAACGTGAAATTTTCATTTTGTGAATTTTCAAATTGTAATGTTGCAGATTGGTGAAAAGGATTTGGAAAAACTGTAAAACCGGGATTAGTTTGCAGTTCACTTAATCCGACAGTTCCGTTGTTGTCTGTTTTAATAAATAAAAGTTCGTTTGTGCTACCGCTAAACCAAGAACCTGCGATTGCAAAACCGCCATCTGAAGTTTGAAGAATGGATCGTCCGGCAGAAACTGTAGATGCTGTATTGGCAGGCTCAATTTTAAACTCTTTTTCCCACTGAACATTTCCGGACGCATCAATTTTAACAAGGTACAGATCGAAGCCTCCATAAGTGCTTGCCGTTTCTATAAAACCCGTTACGGCATATCCTCCGTCAGTAGTTTGTATTATGTCATTGCCCCAGGAATATCTGCCGGCTTGTCCGTATGTTTTTGTCCACAACGTGTCGCCCAGAGAATTCGTCTTAACTACATACATATTTTCAGTTGATATTCCGAATGATTGAGAATAGCCGGTCATGATGTATCCTCCATCAGATGATTGTCTCACTGATTTAGAAATTTCAGCTAAACTACCACCATAGTGTTTTGTCCAAAGAGTGTCTCCGGCACTATTCGTTTTTACCACATAGAAATCTTTCGAACCGAAACTGAAACTTTCTGAATACCCACTTAAAATAAATCCTCCGTCTGAGGTTTGTCGCATTGAGTTTGCTTCTTCACTCTGGCTTCCTCCATATTTTTTAGTCCAGAGGGTATCACCGTTTACATTAGTTTTAACAAGATAGAAGTCCAATAAACCGTTACTATTATAACTTGATGTTCCACCAATAAAATATTCCCCCGAAACATTTTGAACAATTGCAGTTCCGTTTTCTCGCCCTTGCCCGCCAATCTGTTTTGTCCAGGAAACAACACCTGTGTTTGTCGTTTTAACAAGATAAATGTTTCTATAGTTACTGTAACAGCCTGAAGAATAACCAACGGTGGCGTAACCACCGTCAACTGTCTGGATTATTTGATTTGCATATTCAAGTGAATCTGTTCCATAATGATTTAGCCAAAGAGTGTCTCCGTATGCATTTAATTCATAGATGCAGAATTGGTCAAGATCAGAAGATTTGTATTTTCTGCCTGCAATAATATAATTGTTACAGGAATTTAATATTAAGCTATTCCCTTGTCCTGAATACTCCCCGTAATGTTTAATGAATGTGATTTGTGCCATTGAGTTTACTGTCAAAAGGCAAATTGTCAATATGATAAGAGTTTTTTTCATCGGTGTTATCTTTTGAGCATTGGCTACAACGCCGTGTGGCTGCTTTTGAGCCGAATTTTATTAATCGTTCCTGTCAAAATCCCCATAGCTTTCAAATTTGTCCCGGCTGCGGCATTAAAGCAGACACAAGTTAGCCACATGTGCATTATGTCATAGGTTAATTGTCTGTAATTATTAATTTGTCTGTAGCAATGGTTTTGTTATTCTGGGTAAAACGAATAAAATAAATACCAATTGGTAAATTGTCCCGGCGCAATTTAATTTCTTGGCCTGTAATATTTTTTATTTGTTTTACTTGTTGTCCGTATGAATTATATAGTGTCAAGGTTGCGTTATTAAGATTGCCATTTGTTTTCAATATCGTTTGATATGAAAATGGATTTGGAAAAACAGAAATAAAGGTATTTCTTTCATATTCAATAATTGCGTCTGATGAATCGGGAGTATATTCCCATAAATCAGGCATGGCGGGATTGGTAATACCAATACCTACATATGCTCTATTATTAATGACGAAACAAATTGCTTCATGTCTTGGAATACCTCCAAAATTCGCTAATTGTGTCCAAGTGTCATTTGATGGGTTATATTCCCATAAATCCTTTGAGCTATAAGAATAATTACTGCCAGTACATATATATCCTCTATTCCCGATTGCAAAACCTACAGCGTTTGTCTTTAAACCACCTCCAAAGTTTGCTTTCTGTATCCAGCTATCATTACTTGGATCATACTCCCAAAAATCCATTGTGCAGCCATTCCAAATATTATCACCAGTACCTAGATAACATTTATTGCCAATACAAAAAGACACCGCATTTCTTCTTGCCGTACCAGAAAAGTCAGCTTTTTGTGTCCAAGTGTCTGTTGAAGCATTGTATGCCCATATGTCCTTCCAATCAGCCATACCAAATTCACCTGTCCCAATATAAGCAGTATTTCCAATAGTAAATGCAGTTGCCAAGTATCTTTCTACACAAGGACAACTTGCTTTCTGTTGCCAAGTATCTAATGAAGGGTTATATTCGTATAAGTCGTTATCAAATTGACTATTTCCATCATATCCACCAAATATATAACCTTTACCATTTAAAGCAAAACCAATTGCACCATACCTACCTTGTCCAATGAAATCTGCCTTTTGAGTCCAAGTGTCAGAAAAGGAATCATATTCCCAAGTATCATTTGTATAAGAATTTGATAAAGTTGCTCCCGTTACCACAAATCCTTTTGTTCCAATTGAAAATGATGCTGCTAAATGTTTCGGGATGTAGAAATCTGCTTTCTGTGTCCAAGTTCCTTGTCCGATTGCAAGACAAGAAAAAAAGAGTAATAAAACTGTTAAGGTGTATTTATTATTTTTCATTATCAGGGTTTTAAGCATTGGCTATAACGCTTGTGCTAACGTATTATGTTTATTTTTAATATAGTGATGGAATTGGCTTATCCTTTTTTATGCCTGTAAATGGTTGAAAATTATAGTTTTAGTTTTATTAAAGTCAACTGTAAGCATTTGTAAACCTTTGCAACGGATGAAAAGTTTATTTAATATTTCGCACAAATATATAAATAAATAATTGTAAAAAAAATATTTTAACGAAAACTTTAAAAGGTTTTCGGTGCGATGTTGTAAATTTTACACATGCGGGATATGAAGAGGTTACATTGCCTTGTCAACAAAGGAAATGTCTTTGCATTTCAACCATTCTATGGCTTCATGTCTATCAAAAAAATACTCAATCCGGATTCCTCTATTGTAACCAACATTTTCTAAAAACCTTAGATTTGTTCTGTCGCAGGTGTCTTGCAAAATAAACGCAATCCTGTAAATCCCCGGATTGTCAGCATTGCTTCTAAAATGTTCGACAACTTCTATCCCTTTAAAAAATGATACATTTCTTTTAACATTTGTCTCGTCGAACAGTAACCTCGACTTGTCCCTCGCCTGGCACTTGTCTAATGTGAAATCTATTACCGAAAAAATGTTTTTATCATTCAATTCAAATCCAGGGACAGGATTGAAAATTATTCCCCAGTCTGTAATCTCAATTTGTAGTGCTTGCTCTATCATTGTCTTATTTTTATGAGCTATTACCAAGTGATTAAATTTTATCAAACACATTGGTAAGCATTTGTAATAGTCTACGATGGTTTAAAAAGTAAATAAAATGCAACTGGCAAATATACTAATATGTAAATAAATAAATGAAAAAAAAATTTTTAACATTTTGTAAATTTGGGTACTAAATTGCACAATTAGCACAATGCGGGTGAAAAATAAAAAGCAAGGGAATTTTTAATTTTTTATAACGAACCGATAATCAAAAAGAGTTGTGCCCTTTCTAATTTTGCAAAATTATGGCTATCAGAATATATAGTCATCAAAAGAATCATTAACCGTTCAAACTATTCTTTCACTAATTCCAGCGTCCCCCTGAAACCTTTTATCCACTGCGGAACGGCTTTGATGACAATGATGATCAGGCTGACAATGATCAGGATGGTCAGACCCATATTGATCAAGCCCTGCACCATGGTGGCGCTCACAAACAACTGGGCATAATAGATATTGATGATATTGGAAATACCGGCAACCAGGGTGGTAATTCCCACCAAGACCATGGGAACAATAGTAACCCAGGCATATCTGGCCTTACCCCGGTTTATGATGAAAGATGTCCCGATGACCAGCGCAATAGTGGCAAGCAATTGATTGGCAGTTCCAAACATGGGCCAGATGGTGCTTACAGAGCCGGTATAAATAAAATATCCCCAGCAGAAAACGATCATGCCGCTGGTAAGCAGGTTGCCCGGCAGCCAGTCGGCGCGCGAAAACGGCTTATAGACCTTCCCTAACGTCTCCTGCAGAATAAACCGGCCGATACGTGTTCCGGCATCGATGGTGGTGAGGATAAACAACGCTTCAAACATGATAGCGAAATGATACCAGTACGACATTAAACTCTGTAATCCGGGGATGGAAGAAAATATTTGTGCCATTCCTACAGCTAATGATACGGCGCCGCCCGGCCTGCCGGCGACCTTTTCACCAACTTCTGCCGACAAGGTGGCAAGGTTGGTATCCGTAAATCCCATAGAATGTAACATAGGTTCTAAGGCAGCAAATTTTTCCGGAGATAGATTAATCTGAAAATAGTCCAAGGGGAAAAGGCTGCATGCGGCAATCAAAGCTAAAATACTCACCATGCCTTCCGACAGCATGGCGCCCACCGCAATCGGCTTTATGTGAGATTCTTTCATGATCATTTTAGGAGTGGTACCGGAACCGATCAGGGAGTGAAATCCTGAAACAGCCCCACAGGCGATGGTGATAAACAAATAAGGAAATAAGGTTCCGGGGATGATAGGGCCTCCGCCATTATCGAAAATAGTAAACGCAGGCATTTGCATATCCGGGGCCACAATGATTACACCGATCGCCAGCATGGCCACCACCGAGAGTTTCATGATGGAGCTCAGATAATCTCTGGGTGATAACAGCACCCACACCGGAAGCACCGATGCAATGAACCCATAGCCGGCAAGCAAAAACGTCAGGCTGGGCCTGTCGAAGGTAAACCACGATGCCAAAGGCGACTGCGGAATATAACGTCCGTAGATCACTGCAAGTGACAGTAAAACCACCCCCATGACCGTGGCTTCGATTGTCTTGCCTTTTCTTATCCTGAACATCCAGAAACCCATGAATATGGCTATCGGAATGGTGGAGGCAATGGTAAACGTTCCCCAGGAGCTTTCTGCCAATGCATTGACCACCACCAGGCCTAATCCGGCCAGGGCTATGATAATAATGACGATTACAGCAACTGAGGTGATGCCTCCGCTCAGCCGTCCTATTTCCCGTTTTGCAATTTCAGCAAGTGATTTCCCATCGTGCCGTACCGAAGCAGTGAGTATAATGAAATCATGAACGGCGCCCGCCAGAACGCTGCCCAGAACCATCCATAAAAATCCGGGGAAATACCCGAATTGTGCTGCCAGAACCGGCCCAACCAAGGGCCCCGCACCGGCAATGGCGGCAAAATGATGTCCAAATAACACCCATTTACTGGTGGGTACGTAATTCTGACTATCCTGCATTCTTCCCGACGGGGTGATGCGTGTATCATTGATCGTTGCAACTTTTGCTGCAATGAAACTGAAGTAAAACCGGTAGGCAAGGGCGAAAACAGCTAATGCACCAATTATTAAAGGAATAGCATTCATAGCATAGGCAAATTATAAACGGCGGCAAATGTAAAAATTAAAATGCTCGGGGTGGTTATGATAAAGCCGAAATAATTACACAAAAATTCAGGTCCGCAGGAAAATACTTTTATTCAGGATTTTAATGTTTTTCAACCCATAGTGAACCACCTGCTGATTTTCTCGTTCGCATCAGGAACTATCTTCCGTATTTTAAATTCGTTGGTTTTTGGATTATACTGATAGTCTTTAACCCATTTCTTATGGTTTCTGGCGACCTGGCTTATTGCGTCCGTAATAAAACAAAGTTCATCGCCGGTCATGGTGGGATGCAGCGAAAGCCTGACCCATCCAGGTTTCTCGGAGAGGTCGCCGTGCGTGATTTTTGAGGTAATATGCCTTGATTTCGGGTAGCTCACATCCAGTAAAAAATGTCCGTAGGTGCCGGCACAGGCACAGCCGCCGCGCACCTGTATGCCAAAGCGGTCGTTAAGAAGTTTTACGGCAAGATTATAATGCAGGCCGTCAATATAAAAAGAAATAACGCCGAGCCGCTGACGCATATTATCGGCAAGAATATGAATACCGGGAACTTTGGGAAGTCCTTCAAAAGCTATTTCCAGCAGTTCTTTCTCGCGTTCCTGAATGTTGTTTATGCCCATTTTATTTTTCAGTTCGATGCACAGGGCGCTGCGTATGGCCTGCAAAAAACCGGGGGTACCTCCATCCTCGCGGGCTTCTATATTATCAATATATTTATATTCACCCCAGGGATTGGTCCAGTCTACGGTGCCTCCGCCCGGCTGATCGGGTGCATGGTGCGGATACAACGTGGAGTCAAAGATCAGCACTCCTGAACTACCCGGCCCGCCTAAAAATTTATGCGGGGAAAAAAATATTGCATCCAGTTTTTCCATCGGGTCTGCCGGGTGCATATTCATTTCACAATAAGGTGCAGAAGCAGCAAAATCAACAAAACAGACGCCGCCATAGCGGTGCATCATTTTTGCCATCTGGTGGTAAGGCGTTGTGATACCGGTGACGTTTGAACAAGCCGTAAAAGAACCGATTTTAAACTTGCGGTTTTCATATTTTTTAAGTTCCTGTTCCAGATGATTTAAATCAAAGAGCAGATCTTTTCCGGGTTTTACGAGCACCACGTCGGCGTTGGTTTCGTACCAGGAAGTGTGGTTTGAATGATGCTCCATGTGAGTGATGAACACCACAGGTTTCTCGCGTTTCTGAAGACAGTCGCTCTGGTTTATCATGCCGCAGGTACGCAAGCCCAACATCCTCTGCAACTTGTTGACCACGGAAGTCATTCCGAAGCCTGCCGTAATGATCACATCGTTTTGGGAGGCATTTACATGTTCTTTTATTTTGTTATGCGCCTGATGGTACGAAAGAGTCATCAAAGTACCTGTTTCGCTGGTTTCCGTGTGTGTATTGCCGACATAAGGGCCAATCTGCTCCGAGATGATTTTCTCTATAGGCCGGTAAAGACGGCCGCTGGCAATCCAGTCGGCGTATATCATTTTTACATTACCGTATGGTCCCTCAAAGGAAAGGTCGTTTCCTATGATATTTTTCCTGAATGTAGCAAAGTATTTTTCCAATGATGTCATATGCCTTATTAATGCTCAGGTACGCTGATTATTCGTTGTTTTGTTCTTCCGATTTGCCGATTTTTTTCAAGAAGTCATTTTTACGCTTTTCGGTCGAGATGATGAAGGCATACTGCGGAAGTTTGTCTTCTGCCTTCTGTATGTTTTTATCCGACTCCATCGCTTTTTTAATGAGGTCATTATAGTCTTTACGGGAAGAAATGGACTGTAGTTTGTTTTGCGCATAATTAAAGAAATACCAGGAATTGCCCACTTCGAAATACATATTGATTACGCTTCCGCTTCTTTTTCGTGAGATTTCAATATATCCATCAACATATTTATACAATTGATTTTCGTTCATCATGGCAATACCGATTGGGCTTTCGGACACCAATGAGCGGGACTGTTTGTTCCAGGTAAATTTGATGTCGGACACTACGAGGGTGTGATTCATTTCCTCCGGTATGCTTTTGAATTTTCCTGAAAGGCTGAGCTGGCTGATAAGATCGTCGGCTTTTTTCGGGCCTACCATAAAACGCATGGCATTGTAAAACTTGTCTGCGGAAGGATCGGCAGGTTCGAGCATGCCTTCATTGATAATATCCTGGGCAAACAACTGGTAAGCATCTTTTTCAAAGAAAAAATCAAGGTTAAAGGCGATATCGAAAAACGTATGGTTATCGATCATATTATTGGTGACCGTTCCGAATGATTCAAGTTTCAGCCTGCCCAGATTTGCACCCATATTCACCCTGCCTTCGCCAAAGATCACACAGCTTTTTTTATCAAGGTAGATATAGTTTTCAGGATTGATATATTTGGCTGATGAATCTATGACGGGTCCGACAAAATACCGCTGGGATGCTTTGTCATAAGTCAGCTTTCCTGCAGCCGTGATCACGGCCGAATCGCTGCCCTGTTTCTTGTACTGTACAAAAGCGGGGTATACCAGCGTAGAGTCCTCGCCAATGTATAAGCCCATGCCCAACGCATTACCCGATGCGCCGGCCACATATTCCCTGGGCTTTTCCGTAACAGGTATGGCCACATTCAGCGGGTCTATATCCGAAACAAAACGCAACCATCGTGCTTTCATCGTATCGCAATCATGCTTTATGCGAGCGCCGCCATCGAAATTCAGCAGGGGATTATCGGCATATAAGGATACTTTGCCTGTAAAACCGAAATACGGGCTTAGCATAAAGGCGGTATCTTCCTTTATTTCGCCGAACCCGTTGGTCTGCCCGGTTTTATCAACCTCTATCCGGTCGAGTACTATCTTTTGCCTGTTATCCATTTCATCCACATAGTCGTAGGTTCCTGACCCTTTATATAATTTTTTTGAGAAAATCTCTGCTGAGGCATCATAGATGTAATGGAATTTAGAGTCGGTGTTGGCGATGATTCTGGCATTTTTCAAAGGCAGGATCTCTGCTTTTTTCAGTATGCTGATCTTTCCCGAATCGGGATAAATAGCCGCATCAGCCACAAGGATCACCGGTACATCACGGGTGTAGATGATATTTTCGGTAAGGTGATAAAAGGCATCAGGGGCATAAAAACTCAACGAATCCTGCGCAGGATGTTCAGAGACAAAAAAGGATTCTGTGAATTCCTCATCAGCCAGTTCTTTTAAAGTTTTGGTTTTCAGATACGCATAATCATCTTTCAGACTGCTGTGAAATTCAAGCATGTCTTTGTCCATGTACCAATCGAAATTATACATATAACAAGCATAATTGTTGAACGGAAAAGTAATTTTTGAGTTTTCGTCGTTGGATTTGAATTTGCCCAGTTGTTTCTCAAAATCAATGTTGACATTGAAATTATCGGTTTTTAAGACCAGTTCGCTGAGATCCGGTGTTTTAAATCTCACATTGGTGGTATCAGATGAGAAAGAATGATGTTTCAGCAGGTATTTGTCCGAAGTCATTTCTACTTTTCCGAACACCAATGCTCCGTGGGCGGTAAGCGCTTTGGTCGAAAAGGTTAAACCTCCTTTAAGCAGGGCTTTGGAAGCATAAAGGTCGAAAGGCTTGGATATCTGGTTCACATTCATGATATCCTGATAAGGATACCATTTGATATCAACATCCTCGGCATATACCGGAGGGGTTTCAACCGGAGTGTTCTTTTCTTTGATGGTATACTGATACGCTTTTGCATACATCGAATCCGGGAAGAAAATAAAATCTTTGGACCGGCACACCGAATTCAGGTATTTCAAGGTGCCCTTGCCGAGAAAACCTTTGTAGCTCAAGTCTATGATAGAATCGTATATTCCCTTTCCTCCATAGGCCTTATATCCTCCTGCCGGAGTCTGTAAAACAAATCCCAGCGAATAGTCGGGCTGAACGGAAAGCGGCTCGATGATATCCGGGAAGATACCGGCAGATACCAGGTAACCGTTGAACTGCTTTCTTTCACTGTTGTAACTGTCCAGCGTATCGATACGGAAGGGCTGCAAACGGTAATAAAAGCGGTCACGGGTATATACCTTATTGAAAATGAATGGTTTGTCATAATACACATACGCATCCTTTTTGCTAATAAAGGAAGGAAATCCCGGAAAAGATTTCAGCCCGGATTTATTATTGGGATGGTCGATGAGGAGTTCTCCATTAAGGTTTTCAATAACCGTACGGACTTTTACCAACGGATGATGACCGTATATATCTGTGGGTTTGGTCCGGTCCTGGACTTTAAAACTCATGGAATCGGTCATAGGCATTTCAAATTTGAACATGTCGTATTTGAATTCAATTTTCTTTCCGTAAAAATCAAACAAACCGGCATGTATCCTGCCATCGAATTCAAAATCACGGTTTTTTTTCAGAATGAGTTCCTGTTCGTAGGGGTCCACATAAACATATTGCGAATCACTGAGATGAACGCGTGCCACACCACGCAGTTTAAGTTCATTGTTCAGCAGGTTAAGTGTACCATTGTTCTGTGCTGAAATTACGGAGTTGAACTGTATCACATCATAATCCGTTTTGCCGGATTTGGCGTTGATATAATTATAGATACGATCTTTCAGCACGACCACGCCATCATCAATATTATAGATGATGAAGCCTTTTTCGGCAAAGTTCAGCAGCAGTGCCTGTACCTGCGAGCGGGCAACTTTCATGGTGCTGATCACATCCTGTTCCGTAATGACTTTAGTACCTTTTTTATCGGCAATATGTTTTAAAACCACCAGCGGATGGACTTCGTCGAGTCCTCTCAGTTTTTCCCAGCGGAACTCATTGTAATAATTGTCTGATTCGAAGGTGGCCGTGCTTTCGTTGCCCAGGCCTCTGATAAACGTAAAATCCATCTTGGGTTGGTCCAGCTTCCAGTACAGCGCCTGGAAATACATGTCGACTTTGTGATAGGTATCAAAATAAGGGCTTTTCGAAATACCGTTATCATCACGGATCAGGCTTAATTCACGGTTTTCATTATTGTATTTCATGTTAAGCCCCGGGTGAAAAATGGAATCACTCTCGAGGTATATGACTGCGGCGGACCGGTCTGAACCGATCAGGTTTTTTTTGATGATGAATTCTTTTGAAGAAAGTTTTACAAAACGTTTATTGTCTTTTTTAATATAGATATAAGCATTATCATTCTGGCTGCCTTTGCCAATGAGTTTGTTGCCGTACATGGCGAATCCCCCCTCAAAATCAATGTCTTTGAAGATATCTTTTATTTCGAGGTTGTTGTCGAAAGAGGTAAACCGGGGATACGAAACACGTTCTTCGGCTACATCGGCAAGAACTTTTTCGGTAAGACTTCCCATTAAAGGACGCTGAAAAAAATTAGTGTTATAAAAAGTAACCGTATCGATCTCAAACTCAGATTTGGTGAGCTGTATAGCATATTTCTTATGAATTTCAGCATGGACTTCTTCCCAGGGAAGCCCTACCCTGTCCCAGTATACTTTACCGTCTTTGCCTTCCCATTTGTCCATTGTCGGAAAATATTTACCCTGAGTGCCATAGATACAGGTACTGTCGTTTTTCTTGACACAGGTCAGGTCTAAAGAGGCGAATTCGAAATAGGGTACTGAGTCGTATTTGAAAATATAATCACCCGAATTTGATTTCCACACAATCAGCTGATTTTCATAAAGATAGTTTTTTGTGAGCAACAGGTTCGTACCTTCGAGCAGCGCCATAAAACGTATGGTGTTGGTCATTTTTGATAATTTCCGCAAACTAAACTGCCAGGCCTCAAAACTCTCAACAGGAAGTTTAGAATTATGAAAATTTATGGCACCCCGTAAATACTGTTCAAAGTTGGGATAAGCTTTCATCTTGCGTTTCAGCATGATGTTGCACATCGCATAGATGGAGTCTTTTTCTTCGGCATCGAATTTATTCAGCCACATGGCCGAAAACTCAGTCATAAGGATTTTGCCACGATCTTTCAGCTCCGAAGAAGATACGGCCTGAAACATATCGGTCAACTCCTTCAAAAAGGTTTCGGAATCGTTTGAAAATTGTTTGAGCGGCTGTGCAGACAAGGATAAGGAAAGGGTTATAACAAAAATGAGAGGAAAAAATATTTTTTTCATAGCACAATTTTACCGGTTGGAATATACAGAGGCACACCACGAATTCATGGTAATATAACGTTCATGATGCAGTCCGCATTGTTCAGTTTTTTGGTTTATCTGTAAAACATCGGATTCATAAAAACCGCTCAAAAGTAAAGTCCCTCCTTTTTTTAAGGCAGAGGCATAGGCCGGAATATCGCTGAGCAGCACGTTGCGGTTTATGTTAGCCAGTATCAGGTCAAACTGTTGTGCTCCGATCAGGGCTGCGTCGCCGTGCATTACCCTGATTTCAGACACATGGTTTCTTTCGATATTTTCGATTGCATTGCTGAAAGCCCATTCATCATTGTCAACAGCCATAACTTCAGATGCGCCCATTTTTTTGGCCAGGATAGCCAGCACAGCTGTCCCGCAGCCCATGTCGAGCACATCTTTCCCGCAGACATTCTGTTCCATCAGCAACACCGACATCATGTGGGTTGTTTCGTGATGGCCGGTGCCAAACGACATTTTAGGTTCAATGATGATCTCGTAACGGATTCCGGCCAGGACAGGATGAAAAGGCGCCCGGATATAACATTCACTGCCGATCAGTACCGGTTCAAAATTGGTTTCCCATATGGCATTCCAGTTTTGTTCAGGGATTTTGTTCAGGGCATAGGTAATTCTTATTTCTTTATTGCTGAATATTTCCAGCGCTTCAAAGGTTGCTATATCAAAATTTTTTTCAGGAATATAAGCCGAAAATCCCTTTTCTGTATCAGCAAAACTTTCAAATCCATAATCCGACAACAGGGCAATAACTATTTCAGAAAACCTGGGGGGAAATACGATACAGTTCAGTTCAAGATAGTTCATTTATTGGTATTTGAAAGAGTCTCAATCATAGAAACAAAATCTCCTGCTTTAAGCGATGCGCCGCCGATAAGCCCGCCATCCACATCGGGCATGGCAAAAAGCGATGCTGCATTGGCGGCATTACAACTTCCGCCGTAAAGTATGGAAATATTATTTATGGTTTTTCTTCCAAATTTGACACCGATAAGCTGTCTGATAAAAGAATGCATTTCCTGCGCCTGTTCGGGTGTTGCAGTAAGCCCTGTCCCGATAGCCCAAACAGGTTCATAGGCAATTATGATCCTGCGGAAATCATTTTCTTTCATCAGAAAAACTGTATCGGCGAGTTGTTGCCTTACCACTTTGAAATGTCTTTCCGACTGCCTTTCATGGATGAGCTCACCGATACAGAATATGGGCCTGAGGTTATTCTTTAATGCTAAATCAACTTTTTTCATCAGCATCTGGCTGTTTTCACGGAAATAGTTCCTTCGTTCCGAATGGCCGATGATCACATATTTTGCGCCAATGGAAGATATCATGGCTGCCGATACTTCACCCGTATAAGCTCCTTTTTCTTCCGAATAACAGTTTTGGGCTGCAATGTATATACCCTGTTTGCCTTTGATAAGATCCTTGCAGAGATTAAGGTATGGATAGGGCGGCGCAAGGACAATATCAAGTAAATCGCGGTTCGTGATGTTTGTGCTTTGTTCAAGCCCGTTCAATATCCCTTCAACCAACGATGTGGCCTCCGGCAGGGTGTTGTTCATTTTCCAGTTGCCTGCAATAATTTTTCTTCTCATGATTTTTGCTGTTGATCTTTATTAGCAAAAATACAGTTTAACAGTTTAATATGATCATAAAATAAAAAAAAATACTACAACTTTATTAACGGTTCTTTTCTTTGTTATTTTTCAATGCTGAATATCAAGTTGTACAAAGGATAAATTCATGATGGGCAATGCCGGCCCGAAATTTCAAAAATTACCTGCAGAAACAACTACAAAGTCAGGGTTGTGTGTAATCTCTCCCTATTGCTTGACAAACATAATTTATGGACTGACTGGCTTAACGTCACATTCTGTGATATTATTACTGCAATTTAAAAGAGATGGGTAACGTCATCTCAACATCCACGGCATCGCCTTTGTTCTCGCCGGGGATCCAGTCGGGCATTAAAGATATCACGCGTAATGCTTCTTTATCAAGCAATTCATTTCCATTTTCCTTAACCCTTACACTATCGAGCTTACCTGTTTTTGTGACCAGGAAATCTACTAAAACTTTGCCCTGTGTTCCGCTTTTTTTGGCTGCTTCCGGATATCTTACATTGTCGATGATGAATTTTGTCATAGCAGCTTCGCCACCGGGAAATTCAGGCATTTTGTCAATCACGGTGTCCCGTTTGACAGTTTCCTGAGCATCGGAGGTGCCCGGTGAATTCACTTTGTCAGCGCTGTTGCTGCACGAAAATGTCATAAACAACAAACCAGCCATTAATGATAAAAACAACTTTGTAAACGACAGCGAATGTCCTGATCGGTTTCTTTTTTTCATAATATTAGTTTTAAGTGTAGTACGAAGTTATAACCAAAACATATTCAAACACATAGGCAAGTTGTTACCGGTGAAAAAAAATAAGTTACCGGTAGTAATAAACAAGAAACAGGGGAATCAATGCTTCTATTCTAAACCAATATCGCATAAATTACATTTTTATTTATTATATTTTTATTGTGGTGCTTCTGTAAATTTGTCGTTATACATGTAAAAATGACAGTATAAAACCCTCCTTCCCTTTGCCGGCATTGCTTTTGATAGGTCGTGACAGGAATTAATAAGGAAAATAAAAATGAACTTCAACAATTTTACAATAAAAACGCAGGAAGCTGTTCAAAAAGCTCAGGAAATAGCCACCGCTTTTCAGCACCAGCAAATTGAAAACGCCCATTTGCTCAAAGGGATGCTTCATGTGGATGAAAATGTGGTACCTTATCTCTTACAAAAAATTAATGTTAACGTGCCGGTCTTCAAAAAAGCGCTGGACCAGATCATGGCTTCTTTTCCAAAGGTATCAGGAGGAGAACAATATCTTTCGCGTGATGCAAACAAGGCCGTATCAAAGGCCACGGATATCGCAAAAGAAATGGGGGATGAGTTTGTCGCCATCGAACATTTACTTCTTGCGATGTTGTCCTGTGACGACACTGCGGCACACCTGCTGAAAGACAATGGCGTTAATGTAAAGGACCTGCGTTCCGCCATTACTGAACTGCGAAGGGGATCAAAGGTTAACAGTCAGTCGGCAGAAGACACCTATAACGCGTTGAATAAATATGCCCGCAACCTCAACGACCTTGCCCGTTCCGGCAAACTCGACCCCGTTATCGGGCGTGATGATGAGATACGGCGTGTACTGCAGATTTTGTCGCGCCGTACCAAAAACAACCCTATCCTGATCGGTGAGCCAGGTGTCGGAAAAACAGCTATTGCCGAAGGTATAGCGCACCGCATTATACAGGGCGACATACCTGAAAACCTTAAATCGAAACAACTGTATTCACTGGATATGGGGGCGCTGATCGCCGGTGCAAAATACAAAGGGGAATTTGAGGAAAGATTGAAAAGTGTGATCAGGGAGGTGATATCATCGGAAGGTGAACTAATTCTGTTCATTGATGAGATACACACACTGGTAGGTGCAGGCGCCAGCGAAGGCGCCATGGATGCCGCCAACATACTGAAGCCGGCGCTGGCCCGCGGGGAATTACGGGCGATTGGCGCTACAACACTTAAAGAATATCAGAAATATTTTGAAAAAGATAAAGCGCTCGAACGACGTTTCCAGATGGTGATGGTTGACGAGCCATCGGCTGCAGATTCCATTTCTATTCTCCGAGGGCTCAAATCGAGGTATGAAACGTATCACCAGGTGCGTATCAAAGATGAAGCCATCATCGCCGCGGTGGAACTTTCGCAGCGGTACATCAGCGAACGTTTCCTGCCCGACAAAGCCATAGACCTGATTGATGAAGCGGCAGCAAGACTGCGTATTGAGATCAATTCCGTGCCCGAAGAATTGGATGAAGTAGACCGTCATATACGTCAGATGGAAATTGAACGTGAAGCTATCAAACGCGAAAACGACAAAGAAAAACTCGAATCGCTGAACAATGAAATCGCTGCTATGAAGGATGAACACAGCCGTTTGAAAGCCAAATGGCAACAGGAGAAGGAAATTGTGGAAAACATTCAGCAACGTAAGAAAGAAATAGAGAATTATAAGTTTGAAGCCGATGCCGCCGAACGTGAAGGCAATTATGGGCTTGTAGCAGAGCTGAGGTATGGTAAGATCAAGGAGGCAGAAAAGGAACTGGAAAAACTGATGGAGCAAAAAACTGGCGCGGTAATGATCAACGAAGAAGTTGATGCGGAACAGATAGCCGTGGTGGTTTCCAAATGGACAGGAATCCCGGTGAATAAGATGCTGGAAAGTGAAAAAGAAAAATTGCTGCATCTGGAACTAGAGCTGCATAACAGGGTTGTCGGGCAGGAGGATGCCATTACCGCCGTTTCGGATGCCATACGCCGCAGCCGTGCCGGATTACAGGATTCCAGAAAACCCATAGGGTCGTTTTTATTTTTGGGCACCACCGGTGTGGGAAAAACAGAACTGGCTAAAGCCCTGGCTGAATTTCTTTTTAACGATGAAAACTCGATGGTACGTATTGACATGTCGGAATACCAGGAACGCCACACGGTTTCGAGGCTGGTAGGCGCCCCTCCGGGATATGTGGGTTACGAAGAGAGCGGACAACTTACCGAGGCTGTCCGCCGCAAACCGTTTTCGGTGGTTTTACTGGATGAAATAGAAAAAGCTCATCCCGATGTGTTCAACATACTGCTGCAGGTGCTCGATGATGGCCGGCTTACCGACAATAAGGGAAGAACTGCCGATTTCAGAAATACCATTATCATAATGACCTCTAATATCGGTTCACATATCATACAGGAAAAATTCTCCGTCCTGACCGATAAAAACAGGGATAAAATCCTCAGTGACACCCGCACAGAAGTCCTGGGACTGCTGAAACAGACCATACGTCCAGAATTCCTGAACCGTATAGATGAGGTCATCATGTTCAACCCGCTGACACAGGATGAAATCAGGCAGATCGTCATCATGCAGCTTGGGAATGTTCAAAAAATGCTAGAACAGAACGGTATAATCCTGAAAGTAACCGATATAGCCATTGATAGAATTGCAGCATTGGGTTATGATCCCAATTATGGAGCACGCCCTGTAAAACGTGTAATTCAGCAGGAAGTGATGAATAAGCTGGCCAAACAGATCATTGCCGGCACTGTGGTAAAAGACAGCCAGGTGGAATTACGGCTTAAAAACGGTGACTTTGAATTTGTAAATCTGTAAATCTGTAAACCTGAGTTCGGGATAAATAAATCATTTTGTTATGTCAAAACACAGGCTATTAAATTGATAGTATTTGCCGTAGGCAATTAATATCAACCTTAAATCCGCAAGAATTTGTTAATCTATTGATAGTCACGGGGTGACTTAAAACTGTAATTATATGAAATGCCAGATAATCAATTAGTCACCCCGTGACTTGCAAATTTGAGGATCAATAGAAAATCAACAATGTGCGGCATATTTTGTCCGTAGGACATAAACCATATTCAATGTTAATCTCCTGACGGAGAATAAATGTTTCCGTTATTTGATTTCTATTGATATTTAAATCCTAACGGATTATGACAATATGTTCTTAACCCGAACTCAGGTTGTAAAGTTCAGCAGAAGGATTTGCCGGGATTGGGGATTAAACTTTCAGTTTCTTTTCCGGCCTCAGAAATATCCTGTACATAAACCGATCCGGCGCATTACGTGTCAGGCGGACCAGTATGAATAAAACCAGGGTAGTCAGGAGCAGGCGAATGACAAAAACACCGGTAAATGAGGCGCCCAGGGAAACCATCAGTATGGTGTCTTCAATCACACTATGACATAAGCCCATCAGCACCATGGCATAAAGTATGTCTTTTTTAGGAATGTCATGTCTGGATTTCACTTCGCTAATGATAAGCGCCCCGCCATAGACAACCCCGAGTGTAAGGCCCACCAGGGCAATGGCGCTTACCTCCCTGCCTATGCCAATAAACTTCAGAAAAGGATTCAATGCACGGGTAATGACATCAATAAAGCCGATTTTTTTTAAGATCTTCAGCAACAGCATCAGGCAAAAGATGAAGATCACGATCACTCCATAGTTTTTTAATTCAGCGAGAGCCCAGGAGGCAAGTGACGTATCGGCCTGTGTTTCGGGGCGCCAGGCTATATGAGTTGTTTCCGTGCCCAGGCCCAGCAAGCTATACAAATGAAAAATAAAAAAACCAAAAAGATAGGCAAAAAACAACCGAATGAAAAACATGGCAGCAAGCCGCACACCGGTTTTGCGGGCTATCGTAAGTTCAATAGGAAAGGTATGGGCCACTAACATCATGATGCTTATAGTAGTAACCTGGGCAACAGACATATCCATGCTGCCGGAAATATTCAGAAAGGCGATGATGCCTCCGAAAAGGTTGGTGACCATGCCTGTTGCCCAAACCAGCCCCATTTCACCGGGCAGTCCGACAAATTTCATCACCGGATAAAGCACATCACCGATGACCTGGATGAAGCCGAGCATTTGAAGGATTTTTACTATTATGGAGACCGGTATCATGATGCGGAACAGTACCAGCACAGTTTGTAACACCTCTTTAAGCAAGGAGGTGAAAAAATCCGCCAGAGAACCAGAATTTTCGGTCATTTGTCAGTTCCTTGCAAGAAAGATCAAAATCATGGCCTGCGCAGGCTTGGGTTACCTGATCAACCTGAACATTTTTTTCAGGCGCAGGCGTTCAAAAAAGCTTTTCCGCTGTCTGATATCATTCAGGATTTGATTGTCGCAATTTTTTCCTTCGAGAGACAGCCAGACAAATACGGCCCTTCCGACAATATGATCTATGGGTACAAAGCCCCAGAACCGAGAATCAGCCGAATTATGCCGGTTATCGCCCATCATCCAGTAATAATCGAGTTTAAAGGTGTAGGTGCCGGCTTCTTTGCCATTGATAAGAATCTTATCCCCATTGATTTTCACGTCGTTATGCTCATAAATTTCGATGCAGCGCTGATAGAGAGAGATGTTCTTACTATTTATCGGAATAGTGGTTCCGGCCTTTGGAATGTATAACGGGCCATAATTGTCTTCGTTCCATTTGTAGTTTGAGTCAAAGGGGAAGGTATAAAAAGCCCAGTCGCCTTTGGGATAAATAATTTTTTCAGCTTTTTTTACATAATTGAGTTTTTTTATACTTTCAGCAGATTCTGCAGTAAGTGTCATGACGAACTTGTCGTAATCTATCTGTGTAACGTCCTCGGTGATGTCCAGTTTGTCATACATACGTGCCGGTACAAGCGAAGAATCGGTTTGCACCATATATTTGTATTCTTTGATACCCATATCGGGCAGCGCCTTTCCGTTGATATAAACCACCTGTTCTTTGATCTCGAGTGTATCTCCGGGAATACCGATACACCTTTTGATATAGTTTTCGCGCTTATCCACCGGCCTGGCTACAATATCCCCGAACTTACGCTTGTTGTTCCATACCTCCTTATGCCCTGCTTCTCTGACAATGGAATAATAACTGCGGTTTTGCATATTCAGGGCCACCGTGTCGCCGTCGGGATAATTGAAAACGACCACATCGTTATTCTTTATTTTTACCAGCCCCGGGAATCGATAGTAAGGGAGTTTTATCCATTCGAGGTATGATTTTGTGAATTTGGTCATCGGCAACGTGTGATGAGCAAACGGAAACGACAGCGGGGTCATCGGGATGCGCGGCCCGTAGCTGATTTTGTCCACAAACAGGTAATCGCCGATCAGCAGGGATTTCTCCATGGAAGAGGTGGGTATCGTATAGGCTTCGATAAAAAAAGTACGGATCACGGTGGCTGCGATCACGGCAAAAATTATGGCTTCGAGCCACTCACGCAACGCTGATTTTTTTATTGGTTTACGTTTGTCGGGATGTATATATTTTTCTTTTGAAACAAAAGCCAGATAAGGAAGATACGCGAAGGGTACCAATATGCTGAGCGCCTGTGCTCCGAGGCCGTTTTTATTAAAGCATTTCACCAGTTCCACGATCATGAGCATAATGGTAAAGACATTGATGAAGGGCAGCAGAATAAAAATGAACCACCAGAGGGGCTTTTTGATGATTTTCAGCCACACATAAAAATTATAGAAGGGCACCAGTGCGATCCAGCCTTTTTGTCCGGCTTTTGCAAACAACCCCCATAAGCCGGCCATAGCCGCCACAAAAAATATTATCGTGAGAATAGCGTAAATACTCATGTGATTTCAGATTTGAGAATTAGGATTTCAGAATTAATAAAAGATCAATAATTATTAAGAATGCAATTTTATAAATTTGTTACAAAAATCTGTAAAAAAAACGAATAAAGAAACAAAAAGTTTAATTCATAGATGTTGTGCATCAAAATATCCGGCATTAAAGTTTTATAAACACTTTTTATGTTAACAAGTGGAAGAAAAAAAATAAATAATTGAAAATGTTTTTTATTTTTGCACAAAGAAATAAATAAAGAAATAAAAACAAATAACTATGAATTCAAAAGTTTTCACTACACGTTTTTGGTTTGTACTATCAATCATCCTTGCAGGCGCTGCTATGCGACTGATTCCTCACTGGCCTAATTTCACCCCGATTGCAGCCATGGCTTTGTTGGGCGGCGCTTATATGGGCAGAAAATACCTGGCCTTTATTATTCCCCTGGCAGCCTTGTTATTAAGCGACCTGCTGCTCGGCTTTCACAGCACCATGCCTGCGGTGTATATCAGTTTTGTTATTACTGTTGTTCTGGGTATATATATGTTGCGTAATCCCAAAATTCTTAATATTATTGGTGCATCACTTATATCCACGGTATTGTTCTTTATTATAACCAATTTTGCAGCATGGCTTGGCAGTCCACTGTATCCGCAAAATATAACAGGGCTTGCCGAATCCTATATAGCCGGGCTGGCATTTTTTAATAATGGTTCATTGGGAATTTCATTTTTTATGAATAGTCTTTTAGGCGATTTGTTCTACAACGGACTTTTCTTTGGCGTCTTTTACCTGGCACGCCTGCGTTTTCCGGTTCTTGCCAGAAGTTAATAAACTACTCAATATTTATAAGTTCATTAAATCCGGCTTTGGCCGGATTTTTTTTATCAGAACGGGTATCCGATACCGATATTACCAATCACATTGAACTTGCTGCTGTTTTGTCCGATCCAGCGTGTATGAACAGGCATCGAAGGATCTTTGAGCACCACCGCACCGTCGAGGCGGATGACAAAATAACCGAAATCGGCTCTTAACCCCAGCCCGGCATCAAAGGCAAGCTCGCTAAGAAAGGTTCTGAAATTAAATACAGCAAGGGGAAGCTGGTTTGATGGTTTGCGCAGCCAGATATTTCCCGCATCCACAAAAACGGCCCCGCGCAAAATCTTATAGATCGGGAAACGGTATTCAATGTTCATCTCCAGGGAGATATCGCCGGTTTTTTCCAGCGAAAGTGAATCGGGCTGTTTATAGGCTCCCGGGCCCAAAGTTTTTAACCTCCATCCGCGCATACTGTTAGCGCCGCCCAGATAAAAACTTTTTTCAAAAGGAAGCACGTTCTTATTATCAAAAGGCGAACCGTAGCCCGCATAAGCCCTGTAAACAATCCTGTTATATTCATTAAATACCATGTAATACCGGAAATCGGCATCAAGACGGTAGTATTGCGAATAGGGTATTCCCAGCAATGAATAGGCTCCCTGTTCTTTCCGTATCTGGTTGGAAACCCAAAAGATGAATCCGGCAAGTTCTATATTGGTACGCAGGTAAATAAAATCTGAAGTTTTGTTTATTTTCTGAGTGTTATATATAAAGCTGTATGTCAGGGAGGTAGTGATGTGGTCGCGGTAGGCATTTTGCAGGGTGGTATTATGCAAAGCATCTATCTGTGCTTTAAAGGCCGAATCGGGTAATATTTTGATCATGTTTACCTGAAAAGGCGTCAGTATATGCGTCTTGTATTCGCTTTCTTTCCACTGGTAGCCGAATGACCCTGAAAGATAATAACGTTCATAATCCGGCCGTATCTGATAATTGAACAGCGCGCTGAGGTTGGTTTTAGGTTTAAAATATTTCGGGAAGCGTTCCTGTTTCACAGGGATCACAAAACGTGGGATTTTCAGGTTAAACTCTATGCCCGTTTCAACCGTATTAATAAAAGGAAGGCTTTTAATAACAGGCGTTTCTTTGATGGCGTCTTTTTTAAGTGATTGAAACTCAATGGCTCCGTTCAGTTTGATGTTGAACAGGTCGGCTCCGCGGAACAAATTTTTATTTTCATAAACCACCCCTGCTGTAAGTCCCAGTTCTCCGCCTTTGTTGGTTGTTTCGGTGCTGATGGCCAGCGCCTGCACGGCAGCTTTTTTTAGTTTTATGCAGCAATCCAGTTTTCCGGTGGTATTTGTATCGTTTTTCAGTTCATTGAAGGTTATATTTACAAAACGGTAAATTTTCAGATCGAGCAGGCTCTTGTATGTCTTTTCGACATCAGAGATATTAAAGTAATCACCGCTGTCGACAAATACCGATTGAGATATGGTTTTCCTGTTGATTTTCAATTTATTGCTGAATACATAATAATACACTTTCTGAGGATGGTTTTTAAGCCGTGCCGGTATGGTGATCCTTAAAGTGTCATAGGTTATCGGAATGTTTTTATCCGTTTCAAAATCGGTGTTGATGATGATACGGTTCAGTGTGTATCGCTTGTGACGTATGGTTACCAGCGAATCAGGCCTAACCTCCGACGGGGCCAGCGCATCAGAAATCTTTATCTTGATATCCGCCTGATGTGAATTTAAGGAACTGTCGACGATGAAGTTAATATAATCCTTACTGAAATAATAATATCCGTTTTCTCTCAGTATGCGCGTGATTCGGTCTCTTTCGGCATCAATTTTATCAACATTGAAAATCTCCCCGGGAATAAGGGCACATTCCGATTTTTTGCTGTAAACAAAAGCTTTCAATGTGGCGTCGCTGATAGCATAGCTTAGCGTGTTGATTTTGTATGGAGCATATGTTGTTACTTTATATTCTGCTTTGGCATTACGCTTATTCTTTTTGGGGTATTTGATACTATAACTGATATCCGAATTAAAATACCCGTGATTGTTCAGATAGTATTCGATCTGCTTTAATGTACTTTCGGACAATGTAGTATCTAAAAGCACAGGTTCTGCGGCAAAAGTGTTTTTTATCCATTTTTTAAACCCGGTTTCTTTCCCTTTTGTTGAATAATTCCAGAACCTTATGTTCAGGTACAGGCCGAAGTTGCGGCGATTGGGTTTTTGTTTAAAAAGATCTTTCAGCTCTGAAGCATCAATAGCATTTTTGTTCATGATGAGCTTGTTACTGACCAGCAAGTATTTGTCTTTGGGATATTTCCGTATGGGGCTGCATGATATGGCCAGTGCAAAAACTGCAAGGCATAACAGCGTGATACAGCCAATGCGGACTAACAAATATCCTTTTTTATTCATATCTCAATGCTTCGATCGGGTCGAGACGGGCAGCTTTCATGGCAGGAAAAATACCGGAAACAAGACCAACAGCAATACATAAACATATTCCGAAAAATATCCATAACCAGGGAACTACAAACCGGCTGCCGAGAATAATGGACATAACATTACCAATAAGGATACCAAACAATATTCCCAGCAGCCCGCCCAGTATACCGATGACGATAGCTTCGACGAGAAACTGGTTACGGATCATTCGTGATGTGGCGCCGGTTGCTTTTCGTATGCCGATCTCGCGTGTTCGTTCCGTAACGGATACAAGCATAATGTTCATCAGCCCTATGGCAGCCCCGAGCAAGGTAATAAATCCTATTATGGTTGCCGCAAGCGTGACGTATTGTATATTCTCGAGAAGCATCTGGGCCAGATTATCGCTTTTTTCCACCTCGAAGTTGTTCTTTTCACCGGGCTGGACATTTCTGATCACCCGGAACGTTCCTGTAGCTTCTCCTATTGCTACATCCATCATCAGTGCATTAGTGACCATCACATTGATGGTATACGAGAGCTCTTTACCGGCCACAAACTGACGCAGGTTCGACACAGGAACCATGCAGCTTTTATCGCCGCTAAAACCCATACTGGAGCCTTTTTCTTTCATCACACCAATAATTTTGTACTTTTTAGGTCCGAGTGAGATTTGTTTATCGACAGGATTTTCATTCTGAGGAAATAGTTTTTTTACGATCTCACTGCCGACCAACACCACATTATCGCCATTGGTCAGTTCCCTGGCCGAAAAGTTTCTTCCATAGTCCAGTTCATAACCTGATGTGATCAGGTAATTTTCATCTACGCCCTGGACATTGATATTGGGATTTGTTTTTTTTGAAGCATATTTTGCAGTTGCACCGCCTGTACCAAAGGTCGAAATGGAGGTTACAGCAGGAAATGAGAATCTTTCTTTAAAGGCAAGCGCTTCATTATAGGTAATGTTCCGGTAATCTATCCGTCTTTCGCCGCCATGCATGCGCATCCCATGGTTCCTAATACTGAACGTGTTGGAACCCATACGGGCAAAATTACTGCTGATGGAATCTTTGATGGATTCTATGGCGGTGAGTATCCCAACCAGCGCCATGATGCCAACGGCAATGATCAATACCGTGAGTATGGTACGCAGAAGATGTGTGCGTATGGCAACCAGCGATATCCTGATGTTTTCTACGATCAATAACTTCATAACAGAGTTTTACCATCCAAATAGGCATAACAAAAGTATAAAAATAAAAAAACTGTTTTGATTTAGTAATTCATTCTTTTGTAAAAATTTCATTATCAATTAAAAATCAGGTACAAACCTGATTGATTCCTAAATTGTTATGACTAATTATTTATCAATGAGTTCCTTTGTGGTGCACCTTGAGCGTCTTTGTGGTAATAACTATTAACCATTAAGGTTCACAAAGGATCTCAACGTATATGAATTAACAATCAGTTAATTCATATTGAAGACTTCCGGAAAAAAATAAACACGGCTTACAGGTGCATTGTAATTAAATATTGTCTGTGTCTGTGATCATCCTGACTATCCTGAGTAATTATCTCATTATTCTTTTACGATCTTATTAACAACAATTCCATACTTGTCTTGAATTATTAAATAATAAATACCAGTGGTTAATCGAGAAATATTGAACTCTGTTTTTGCTTCCCTCATATTCTTTTTAACAATGGATTTCCCCTGAATATCACATATGGTGATCATCACATTTATTTCTTCATTTGATTGCAAAAATTCAATAGTTATCAAATCTTTGACCAAAGCAGGATAGAACCGGATATAACCTTTTAACGGAATATCATTAATGCCATAATAACATGTGTCAATGATATTAAGATAAACTGTATCCTTTGCCCAGCATGTTAATGTACTGTCGGTATTATAGTTTTCTGCATTGACCCAATAGTAACCTGTTTGTGTTACTATTTGTGTTTGACCGGTATTGCCTGTTGACCAATAATAGGCATCAGCGGGGCCTGCATCAATTAAATAATTCAAACATACTTCATTATTATCAGGGCCAAAGTCAACGATTGGAGTTTGTATAACAATTAATGAAAAAGAAGTATCATAACTGTTACCTGCAGAGTCTATCACAGTGACAACATATTGATAATTTCCACCGGAGTCGGGTACTAAAGTAAACAGGCTGTCATTCACTACATTAATAAATGGACCGTTCAGGATCACAGTATCTATAGGAGGTGCTGCAGTAAATAACGACGGATTTAAATTGATTTCCCACCAGAAAACATATCCATTATCGAAGGCAAAATAATCACATATATCAAGTGTCCAGACTCCGTTAAGCGGGCAACCAAACAGCCCGGACAACGAATTGTTCGGTGTCAGATAATCTGTATCATTAATTGTATTGGTTGAATCCACTGGGATCCCCTGATTATAACATATAGCGGAAACAGTATCCAGTGCACCCTGCTGCGGATAAAACTCAGACCAGCAATAAGTCCAGCCTGTTCCAAAAGGATTATTTACAGGGTCGCACCCATTGTCATAAAGATTGTGGCCCCCTCCTCCATATGGTTCACCCATATATGTTCCGCAACCATATGAGTGCGGGGCAAGAGTAACAGATTGTCCATTAGGACATATGATACGAAAAGTAAGGTCAACAGAATGGGAATGTTCCATATTAACGCAAATTGACAATATATCATCGGTGCTTGTTACGGTTGTTTCCGGACCAAACGCCATGACATCCACAGAAGAGCTGTAACATTGGCTGGCGCAAAGGGGACCATCGGGAATTATACTCATACTGTCATACCTGAATACTGGATTATGAACAGCATTAAAATCATTGAGCACCACTGTTGATGACAGATCATACCCAATCGATACATAAGAAGTATCGCTTCCTGAACAAATATCCGGTAATGGATTAATTACAAGAAATGGATTCACCGAACTTAAAATTTTATGTATAATCTGGCCTTGCCCCACATAAACACTCATTGACATAATACTTAACAGCAAAAATTTCTTGTAATTCATAGCTTTTAATCTTTTGATAGGTATTAAGACCGAGTTGCTTTAAGATTTTGGACGTTAAACAAAATTACATAATTAATCACATTAAAATAAAAAAAATTCAAATATATTAACCCGACATGAGCAATAAATTTTTAAGTTATAGATATGCAGCGATATATATTTGTCAATATTGATTTTTAGGTAACACAAATTTTGTATAGAGAGGGTTCTTTTAAACACCATAAGCGCGTTAAAAAGCGTGCATTTTTTTTAATTTCAATCAATCACTTACTGTTTTTCCACTCTGCTGTAAGTATTTTCAACTGCTAATGATCCGGCATAATTTCCAGTCGAAGTGTACGGATAATCTTTTCAGGATTAACTTTCAAACCGGCTTATACCCAATTTGAATTAATATAAGTTGGTTTTTGACGGATAAACTTGTTTTAACTCAGCAAAACCGGTCTGTCAACATCCTGGCATATTTTGTATTTTTAAATTTATTTTAAACGCCGCGCGTCAATTCTCTGTGCGCTCCACGAATATGTTCGTTCAAGGGGGGGGGGGAGCTTAAAAAACAGCAGACCATTAGTAATTGTATTATTTAAATTTATCGTTATTTCTCCGGCTGCTTTTATATTTATGACTATGAATTATTACCGGTTGTAAAAAAAGGGGGTATTCCAGAAAACTTAATATTTGTCTATCTTTGCAAAAAAAAAATTGAACGGGAACCAACTTTTTATTGCTAAAACCCAGTATGGTTTTGAAGAACTTCTTGCCGGAGAACTGCAGCAGGCCGGGGCAAGTGATATACAGTTACTGACCCGGGCGGTGTCGTTCCGGGGCAGCCTGGAGGTCATGTATACGGCAAACTATACATGCCGGACCGCCTTACACATCCTGATGCCGGTACTCGATTTTAAATTCCGCGACAAGGAACAATTCTTTGAACTGATAAAAAAATTCGACTGGGCACAGTATTTTCTGGCGGATAAGACTTTTTCTATTGACACTGTGATGTCGGACTCTTTTTTCACCAATTCACATTATGTATCACTGTTGTGTAAAGATGCCATTGCGGATCATTTTCGTGATAGATACAACCGCCGCCCTTCTGTAGAACTGGAAAATCCGGATATAAGAATTCATGTGCATATCCGCGGGCACGAGTGTTCGGTGTCGTTCGACAGTTCCGGAGGTTCGCTCCACCGCAGGGGATACCGGCTAATGCAGGGACTTGCGCCTATGAGCGAGGTGTTGGCAGCCGGCATGGTGTTGCTCAGCGGCTGGGATAAAAAAACCAACCTCTTCGATCCGATGTGCGGCTCGGCTACTATACTTACCGAAGCTGCCATGATAGCGGGAAATATCCCTGCAGGATATTACCGTAAGTCGTTTGGATTCGAAAAATGGAATAATTTTGATGAAAACCTGTGGCAGCAGGTCAAAGAAAATGCCGATGCAAAAATCATTGAATCTGAATGTGAAATTACGGGTGCTGACATTTCGGAATCCGCCATTGATGCTGCTTCAAAAAACCTGAGATCTGCCCGGTTGCATAAAGACATTCACCTGACGGAATGTGATTTCCGTGATTTCAGGTTTCCCCCTGAGAAAGGCATGATCATTACCAATCCCCCCTACGGTGAACGTATAAAACCCGAAGACATCATTCGCCTTTACAAAGATATCGGCGACACACTGAAACGTCATTGTGCAGGTTATGAGGCATGGGTCATCAGTTCGCATTTTGATGCACTGAAATTCATCGGCCTGAAACCGGGTAAAAAGGTCACCCTGTTCAATGGCCCCCTGGAATGTCGCTTTGTGAAGTTTGAAGTGTTTCAGGGAAGCCTGAAAGATGAGAAAAGCAGGGAAAACAAGGCCCATCGCAACGACAGGTAATAATTCATAGTTGTTTTTACTAATGAACAGATTCTCAGCCGTTGGTTCTGCCAGAAACGGAGCCAAAGATGTGCCTGAACCAAAAAAGCACATCCTTATTCGCTGATATAAAGCCTCTTGCTGGAAAATTCGGGATCACAGGTCAGGTTTACTTTCAGCTTACGAAACCCTGCCTCATCGCCCGGAGTAGGAATATGAGTAGAATGTACCTCACACCCCTGCAATTCTTTAAGACTTTCCAAAGCCATCTGGGCGGCAGGGTTATATAAGGCACAGATAGCCATAACGATCAGGGTTTCCTCCACATCCAGGCTGACCATTTTGCCATTCAGCAGGTCTTTTTTCATATAAGTTACTGAGTCGATGATACTCTTAGGCAGCAGATGCATATTATCAGGGAGGCCGGCCAGGTATTTTGTGGCATTAAGAATCAGGCTTGAGGATGCATGCAGCAACGGGGAGTTTTTGCCTGTAATAATGATTCCATCGTGCAATTCAATGGCCGATCCGCAAAAGATCCCCGCATTGCCCTTGCCGCTTTTTTCGGCATCTTTTGCTGCTTTGCGGGCCGGCAGTACCACCTTACGGTCTTTTTCCTTTGCGCCAACTTTATTCATGAGCTCCACAGAGCGGTTAAGGGTGTCCTTTTCGGTCAGGCCCATAGCATATTCCACGGCACATCTGAAATACCTCCGTATGATCTCCTGAAAAGCCGCTTCCCGGATGATACCATCATCAACAATGCCTGCGCTTGCACGGTTGACTCCCATATCGGTAGGTGAATTATACAGGGATCTACCGCCGGTTATTTTTTCAAGCATCCTTTTAAGCAGGTTGAATGCTTCAATATCACGGTTGTAGTTTACGACCTCTATATTATAGGCTTTAAGATGGTGAATATCAATAAGATTTTCATCTCCCAGGTCAGCCGTAGCTGCCTCATAGGCAATATTGACCATATGGTCGAGCGGCAGGTCCCAGATAGGAAAGGTTTCGAATTTCGCATACCCTGCTTTAATACCCAATTTATATTCATGATACAGATTGGACAGGCAGGTTGCAAGTTTGCCGCTGCCCGGCCCGGGCCCCGTAACAATCACTATAGGTTTTGTCGTTTTGATATATTCATTGGCTCCATATCCCTGGTCGCTTACAATTAGGTCTACATCGGTAGGATAACCTTTCGTGGGGTAATGAACATATACATTGATGCCCTTAGACTCGAGCTTGCGTTTGAACGTTTTTGCGGCAGGCTGATTACGATAGCGGGTTATGACCACGGCTGTTACATTGATCCCCCACCACTTCAGATCATCGATCGTTTTAAAAGTATCTACATCGTACGTGATCCCAAAATCAGCACGGATCTTATCTCTTTCGATATCACCCGCATGTATGCACATGATTACATCAATCTTCTCTTTCAGCAGTTGCAATAACCGTATCTTCACATTAGGATCAAAACCGGGCAAAACCCTTGCGGCATGATAATCATACAGTATCTTACCTCCAAATTCCAAATATAGTTTATCATTGAACCGGCTCACCCTCTCAAGAATAGCGGTGGTCTGCTCCCGGAGGTATTTTTCATTGTCAAAACCTGTTTTACTATGTTCTTTCATCGGATCTGCGTGATGTTTTATTGTTGCAGGCAATATTAGTCAAATTTTATGTTCAGGTTATATCTCTCAACGAAAAAAATATGAACAGTTTTTGCATTTGTATCATGCAGACATTGGAAGTTTTGAATAGCCCGGGTGTTCAAAAAAAAATTTTTTTCGGTACGGGTATGTTTATATTATGATTTATTTTGCTTTTTAATATCCAACTATGCCGCAAACCAAATATATCTTCGTTACAGGCGGAGTAACTTCATCATTAGGCAAAGGGATCATTTCTGCATCGCTGGCTAAACTATTGCAGGCACGCGGTTTTTCCGTCACCATTCAGAAGTTCGATCCTTACATCAACATCGATCCCGGAACACTTAACCCATATGAACACGGCGAGTGTTATGTCACCAATGATGGAGCTGAGACCGACCTCGACCTGGGGCATTATGAACGTTTTCTTAATGTTCCCACATCGCAAGCCAACAACATCACTACCGGACGTATTTACCAGGCCGTGATCAACAGGGAACGCCACGGCGACTATCTGGGTCAGACCGTTCAGGTTATTCCGCATATCACTGACGAGATCAAATACCGTATAAAACTATTAGCCAAAGATCATAACCTGGACTTTCTGATTACAGAGATCGGCGGCACTGTGGGTGACATCGAATCGCTGCCTTATATAGAAGCTGTCCGCCAGATGAAATGGGAACTCGGAGAGACCAACTGTGTAGTGGTACACCTTACCCTGATACCTTATCTTTCCGCTGCCGGAGAGCTGAAGACGAAGCCCACCCAGCATTCGGTAAAAAACCTGCTGGAACTTGGCGTCCAGCCCGACATTCTGGTATGCCGGACAGAAAAGCCCCTGAACGACAGCATCAAACATAAAATTGCCCTCTTCTGCAACGTGTCTCCCCGTTCGGTTATCGAATCCATAGATACCGAAACCATATATAATGTCCCGCTGCTGATGCAACAGGAACTGCTTGATGTGGTCGTACTCGAAAAAACAAATATGCCCGTCACGGGAGAACCTGACCTGGAAGGCTGGAAAAAGTTCCTGTATAACCTGAAAAATCCCAAAGATGAAATCACTATTGCCCTGGCAGGCAAATATGTGGAACTGAAAGACGCTTACAAATCAATATTGGAATCTTTCATCCATGCCGGCTCCGAACTACAAAGCAGGGTGCACGTCAAAACCATACAATCTGACGGTATCACCGAAGAAAATGTCGCCGAAAAACTAAGCGGTATTGACGGCCTGCTCGTAGCCCCCGGTTTCGGGGCACGGGGCATCGAAGGAAAAATTACGGCCATACATTATGTAAGAGAAAATAACATTCCCTTCTTCGGTATTTGTCTCGGCATGCAATGCGCCATTATAGAATTTGCCCGTAACGTGCTGGGATACGCTGATGCACATTCTGCGGAGATAAACCCGCAAACCTTACATCCGGTGATAGATCTCATGGAAGATCAGAAGAAAATCACCGACAAGGGCGGGACTATGAGACTTGGCGCCTATCCGTGCAAACTAAAAAAAGACTCCAGAGTTTATAGCATTTACCGCCATGAGGATATCCTGGAAAGACACCGCCATCGTTATGAATTCAACAACGACTATCTGGAAGAATATGAAACGGCAGGCATTATAGCATCCGGAACCAATACCGGATTAAATCTTGTGGAAATCATTGAAAATAAAAACCATACCTGGTTTATCGGAGTACAGTTCCATCCCGAATACCAGAGCACCGTGCAAAGCCCTCACCCTCTTTTTGTGGCTTTTGTCGAAGCTGCTCAAAAATATAAGCTGTCATTAAAGCAAACCGGATATGCAGGTACATGAAAATTTCTGCCTGAAAAAGTTCAATACTTTTGGCATTGATGCATATACCCGATGGTTTGCGGAAATTTCACTTCAAAATGATTACGACGAACTGCTCCGTTTCTATCATGAACAAAAGATTCCCCTACTGCCTTTAGGAGGAGGCAGTAACCTGCTTTTCACTGAAAACTTCGATGGGATCATAGCTAAAATAAGCACCAGAGGAATAACCATAATTTCAGAAGATGACCGAAGCACGATAGTTGATGCGGCAGCTGGTGAGCCCTGGGAGCATCTTATAGCGTTCTGTATCACTAATGAGTTGTACGGCCTGGAAAACCTTTCGGGCATACCCGGCCAGGTGGGCAGCAGTCCGATACAAAACATCGGCGCCTATGGCGTCGAAGTAAAAAACTGTATATCTGAGGTTTATGCAATAAACATTGACGACGGAAGCCGGTCAAAATTTTCTGACCGGGAATGTCAGTTTGGTTACCGCGACAGCATTTTTAAACGGGAAATGAAAGGCAGGGTTATCATCACTGATGTAGTTTTCAGGCTTTCAAAGATACGACATTTCAACCTCGGTTATGGCGGTGTTGCCGAAGAAGTGCAGCAGATCAGCCAGGTGCCCGATCTTGCATCGGTGAGCAAAGCTATCTGTAACATCAGGGATAAAAAAATACCCAACCCAAAAGAAACCGGTTCGGCAGGAAGTTTTTTTAAAAATCCGCTGATTGATAATGATTTATTTTTCAACCTGAAAGAACAATATCCCGATATTCCGCACTTTACTGCTGCAGACGACAGGCATAAACTAGCAGCTGCCTGGCTTATCGACCGTTGCGGATGGAAGGGATACCGTAAGGGCGATGCCGGTGTTAATAAACTTCAGCCATTGATACTCGTGAATTACGGTACTGCCAGCGGTTCCGAAATCGTTGACCTTGCCCGGCAGATACAGAACAGCGTTTTTGAAAAATTCGGAGTATATCTTGAACCCGAAGTAAATATTCTTTAGAATTACTGAAAACAATAAAGGTATTTTTTTATATTTTTGCAAAAAATTCCCCGTGGATTTCTTAGCGAAATTTCAATTGCCGATCACTGACTCCGTACTTGTTTTCCTAATAATCTTTATTATTATTTTTCTTGCCCCGCCCCTGTTAAAAAAACTGCGCATACCGGGTATCGTGGGTTTTATTCTTGCAGGAGTTTGCATTGGCCCGAACGGATTTAATATAATAACTCTTGCCAATGGCGTTAACATGTTTTCTGAGTTCGGTTTGCTCTACATCATGTTTCTTGTGGGCATTGAGATTGATCTGGTAGATTTAAAAAAAAATCGCTCCCGAAGTATTGTTTTCGGTGGCTTGACGTTCATAATACCTTTTATACTTGGCTTTTTTGTTTCAATTTATGTATTAAAGCTCGGGGTTTTCGCTTCTTTTCTGATTTCAGCTATGCTTTCGTCTCATACGCTGGTATCTTACCCCATAGCCAGTAAACTCGGAATCACCAAAAACCGTGTGGTTAATACTTTAATCGGAGGAACTATCATTGCCAACATGATAGCCTTGCTGATCCTTGCTGTTATTGAAAGAATATATGTCGGGAATATCAATTTTACGTTCTGGCTGATCTTGTTTACGATAATCTCGGTATTTATGCTGATCATGCTTTGGGTACTGCCATCAATCAGCCGCTGGTTCTTTAAAAGAATTGAAGGGGACGGCAGCTCTCAATTTCTTTATGTTTTATGTGTTTTGTTTGCTTCGGCATTTCTTGCAAAAGTTGCAGGCATAGAACCACTGATCGGAGCCTTTATGGCAGGGCTGGCGCTGAATTCGCTCATTCCTTCTTCTTCGGTTCTGATGAACAGAACTGTATTCATCGGCAATACGATCTTCATTCCCTTCTTCCTTATTAGTGTCGGGATGATCGTTGATCTGAAAGTATTGCTGAATGGCACTGACACGCTTATAGTTGCAGCGATTCTGGTTGCCATAGCCGAAATCAGCAAATACCTCGCAGCTTTTGCCACTCAAAAACTTTATGGATTTTCAGCAATTGAGCGCAATTTTCTTTTCGGGTTGAGCAGCTCACATGCGGCCGCTACAATTGCCATCATACTTGTCGGGTACAACCTCAACATACTGAATATTGATGTGCTCAACAGTACCGTCGTAGTCATATTTGCCAGTTGCCTGATAAGCTCCTTTGTAACAGAAAATGCCGGAAAAAAACTGGCCCGTATCGAAATAAACAAACCCACAGAAGAAGACAGCATTCAGCAAAGGATACTGGTTTCCGTATCAAACCCTGAGACCATGCAGATGCTGATCAATTTTGCTTTACTGATTAAAGACAGCCATGCCAAAGATCCGCTATATGTGCTGAATGTATATACCGGCAATCCGGATACCGATGAAGCACGATATGAGATCATGGTAAAAAACAGGCAAATCGGAAAAATATTAAGTCATGCTGTTCCCGACGACAGAACGGCACGCATGGTTTCGAGGATTGATGTTAATGTGGCTAATGGCATCAACCGGGCCATCAAAGAACTGATGATCACCAAAGTAATACTGGGATGGAATGGACAAAACACCTCCATACTTAATCTTTTCGGAGGTATTGTTGATAATATCCTTCCGAAAAACAACCAGATGATGTTTGTGGTGAAAGTGCTTCATCCTCTCGGTTATTTCAGAAGAATCATCCTCATCGTTCCACCCAATGCCGAATTTGAACCCGGATATAAAAAATGGGTTTATCAGGTTTCTGCCATCGCCAAAGAACTTACTGCCAAAGTACTTATTTTTGCCAATGCCGAAAGCACAGCACATTTGATTAAAAACTTCGATGTATCCAAAGCCACTTCGGTTCACTATGTTAAATTTGATGATTATGACAACCTCACAGCTTTGCAGGATCACCTGAGCCATACCGACCTTCTGTTCTGGATCAGCGCCCGAGAAAAGACCATCTCGCACAACGGTTTTCTCGCCACACTGCCCAGACACCTGTCGAAAAACTTTATGAGAAATAGTTTTGTGATCATTTATCCCGAACAACACTCCGTTCAATACCAAAATGTAAATCTGAGTATCGACGGCCTTCACACTTCCCCCATCAAAGAAAATATCGAACGTCTCTCAAAAATCAATAAGATCATCAGACAAGTCATAAAAAGAAAATTCTGACCCATGGCACTATTCCCGAATTTCAAGATAGGCTATAAGTCATATGCTGATGCACACCAATTGATTGTAAAACACCGGCTGTGGGGTTATGTTTTTTTACCTGCCATTATCAACATCATCATCCTTTTAGCAATAGTTTTCTTTGGCTGGCATTACATCAGCCTTTTTACGGACTGGTTGCTTGATATTACCGGATTATCATCGCCGCCGCAAGGTTTTTTCAGGCACATCATTATATTCCTGAAATGGGCATTCAGGATCACCCTATATGTTTTGCTGTTCCTGCTATACTCGTCTGTTTACCGGTACCTTGTCCTTGCCATCCTCTCACCGGCACTTACCCTGTTATCAGAAAAAACTGATAAGATCCTTACCGGTCACAATTATCCTTTTCATTTCGGACAGTTCGTGAAAGATGTATTCAGAGGCATCAGGATTGTAATCAGAAACTTTATGATCGAAACGGCCTTTATGATCCTGTTCTTTTTTCTGAGCTACATCCCTGTGGTCGGATGGTTTTTACCGGTGGTCATGTTGTTCATTACATGGTATTTTTACGGATTCTCCATGATTGATTATTCAAATGAACGTTTTAAACTTAAACTACGTGAAAGTGTAAGGTTTGTCCGTAAAAACCGGGGAATGGCCATCTCAAACGGCATGGTATTTTATCTGTTCTTTTTCTTTGTACCGGTGGTCGGGTTTATCTTTGCCCCCGCCTACTCGGTCATTGCTGCTACTATTGCAGTAAGCAAAGTAAGAAACAAGAGTGTGCAAACAACGTTATTATCAAATCAATTATAAACAATTTGCATATAGTATACCTGCCTGTCAAAGATCATTTCTTAGGGGAGGAATAGCTCACCGGACCAATTTCAGGATTTTATCCTTTATATCCTCGTTTTTCATGATACCCGAAAAAGTTCTGCTGCCTTTACCTATGGCCCAAATACCCACCGGAGCAGAAGTATGTTCATATGTAGCCCATCCTATCCGTGCTTCATCCTGGATTTTCCCGAGTGATTCTTTGCCGGTATAGATATAAGATTTCTCCTGCTGCAAGAGTTTTTTCAGGTACAATCCATAACCGTCTTTTTTCACGGAAGTACCCGCATCAAGATAAGAACCTTGTGTCATACCCCCGGTTTCATGATCTGCCGTTACAATGATCAGGGTTTGCCCGGGATGTTTCAGGTAAAAATCATAAGCTTTTATTATCGCAGCATTAAAGGCATTGATTTCATAAATTGCCGTAAGGGCGTCATTATCGTGACAGGCCCAGTCGATCTTTCCGCCTTCAATCATGATAAAAAATCCTTTACGGTTCATCAATACCAGCTGGGCCAACTCCGTGTAATCAGCCAGTTTCATGGCATACTGAGGTTCGTCGAGGGCACAGGGAAGCGAATTCTTTTCGTCACTGTAAACATTTGTTAGCTGTAACTGCCTGTTACGGATTGCTGTATCAATGACCAACACACGGCTATCTGTGAGGCATGCAAACGATTTCAATGGGGACCCCTCAAATACCACACTGAAGTTATTTTCCCGAAATCTACTGATGATGGCATCAAAATCCTTAAAAATCTTTTTAGATGTATCTGAATTTCCCAACTGGAATCCGCCTCCGGCAAAAAAATCAAACCCGCTCTCTATAAGGTCGCTGGTCATATTATCATAATTTTTCCGGCTGGATTCATGACTGTAAAAACATGCCGGAGTAGCATGGTTCAGGGGAACATTGGTAATAATCCCGACTTTGAAATTCTTTTTATTATGTAAATACTCAGCAACACTTTCCAGGTCTTTTCCCTGGTATTCGCCAATGTTTCCGTATGAAGTCCGTTTTCCACAAGCAATGGCAGTGCCGCCGGCGCCTGAATCGGTGATCTTGTTACTGTCGGCACATTCCGTCATTGAAAGCCCGAAAGTCCACTTGTTTTCTAAAAAAATAAGCGGTGGAGCCAAAGTGAGTTCATTAAATTTCTGTGCGGTAAAAACCTGATTTATCCCCATGCCATCACCAATGAATAAAAAAACATACCTGATTTTACCGGAATTCTGTGCCTGAATTTGATAATTAACCAGTATGGCAGCACATAACATGAAATAAGAAAAAAAACATTTCTTCATTGAATACAACTTTGCGCATATTAATAATCAAAAGTATGTTTTTTTTGAACAACTCATGTAAATAATAATGCCCGATTGGCTATCCGCCACAAGCGTTAATACATCGCTTCAGATATGTTCTTGCCTTTAACCGATACAAATCTGCAAGCGGGTTGAATGAATAAAATCTTGAATTATTCACTCATTTTTAGTATATTTGTATATAGAAAGAGGAATTTGAATGTTCATATAAAAAATAAATATGTTCCGATTATTACATATTGAAACAGGCCACATAACTGTAGTTTTTTCAATCACAAACTACTCAAGGGCATTTTATGGTCTTCACCGAATAAATAAAAAAAACAAGGAGGTATAAAATGGCACAAAAATCAGATTTGATCATTACCATAAGCCGCGAAACAGGCAGCGGTGGTGAGAACATCGGGCAGCAAATAGCCCGGGCGTTTGACATGTATTATGTTGATCATGAAATCATTGCGATGGCAGCTGAAAAACTTTCGGCCGTAATAGACGAGGTGGCATCGCAGGATGAAAAAATTGAATCATTCTGGAAAACTTTCTGGGAATACAGTGGTACCGCACCTGATGCCTACATTCCCTACCCGAAAAAATTCCCACCTACCTCATTCGATGTTTTTAATGCTGAGGCAGAGATCATCAAACATATTGCCCGGGAACGCCCTTCGGTCATCATTGGAAGGTGTGGTTTTCATGTCCTGCGCGATCATCCCGGTATCGTAAAAATTTTTATCCATGCGGATGCTAAGTTCCGAAGTGAGCGGATCCAAAAACTTTTCAGCATTTCTGAAGCAGAAGCTTTAAAACTGATCAACCGCAGTGATAAAGAAAGAACCCAATACATAAAAACATTTACCGGAAAAAGATGGACGGATGCCACTCAATACGATATTTGTATCGATACCGGCAAAATGGGAATTGATCTGTCTGCAGGATTACTAATTGACTTTGTAAAAAAATACAGGTCTTTATAAATTTAAGTCAGCTAAGGCTTATCCGTTTATCTGACACTGGGCAGCGACAAACATATAATGATATCTTATTTAGATTTACGTAACAGGATAATGTCGTATCTAAATTGCCTCCGGTCGGATACTGGAGCGGCAGAAAGGTACCCATGAAAATACTCTATGTAAATTATGCCGGCAGGGACATTTTCAAAGGTTTTTCAAAAAATAAAAACAATGACAATATTATATTCAACATTAGCCAGCTTATACGAAGAAATGTACCGGCACATTTTCGATTATGAAAAAGAATACTGTTTTTATGATTCCATTTTACAAAGTTTCCATTGTAAAAAAATACTTGAAGTGGCTTGTGGCACCGGAATGCTTGCCGTTAGATTCTTAGACAATGGTTATGATTACCTGGGTGTCGATATATCCCACCAAATGTTAGACATTGCGAGAGCTAAAATTAAGACAGATGTTTTTGTACAGTGTGATATGCGCAAACTTCCGTTTTACGACCGGTTTGATGCTGTTCTGCTTACAGGCAGGTCTGTATCATATATAACCGAAAATCAGGGAATTATTGATACTCTGGCCGGTATACATCATTCATTGAAAAATAACGGAATATTTGTTTTTGGCATTTTTGAAGCAAATGCGATCTTTGATACTATGAATGATTCAGAACAAATTTTTGAATTAAACAATAAAAAGATCAAAAGGATCAATACACTGAAAATGAATCTGAAAACCGGCTGGACCTATGACTGGCATGCAAAATATTTCATTGAGCATGATGGCATGGTTTCAGAATTTGCCGACGATTCGACGTTAAGGGCCTTCACCAGGGATGAAATATTGCTTTTTCTCAAATTGGCCGGATTTAAGGTAAAGGACATCATCGAAGAGGACAAAGTGATGACTTTAATTACTGAAAAGAAATAATATTCTTCTTAAAATACGTAATAACCTGAGTTCGGGATAAATAAATCATTTGAATTAGGCACTTAAGCAATAAGATTTTTATAGGCTTGTGGTGAAATGCTGAATAGTTTTGTTTTCAGGGCTTTTACAATATTTTTTCATTCCGTAGGAATGTAATGTTGGTGAAAAAATAATTCATTTAAAGTTCCGCTCCTAAGGAGCGGGATGTTAATGCCATGTGTTAATTTTACCAATGTTAAGCTCCTCCGGAGCTAACGAACACGTTTGGAAAATTTTGCTGAAACTCTAATATCGTAAAGCCCTTAAACTTTTGCCCCACATATTTTGTATACTTTCCACAATATGACTCCTTTTTCGGTTATTATCTAAGCGCCTAATTCAATAAATCATTTTTGTTTTGTCAAAACACAGATTCTTAAATTGATAGTATTTGCCGTAGGCAATTAATTTCAATAGAAAATCAAAAATGTGCAGAATATTTTGTCCGTAGAACATAAACCATATTAAATGTTAATCTCCTGACGGAGAATAAATGTCTCTGTTATTTGTTTTCTTCTGATATTTAAATCCTAACGGATTAAGATAATATGTTCTTAACCCGAACTCAGGTTAATAATTTCAGTCAACTTCTCAATAATTGCCGCCCTCACCACTTAGAAGTGAATTAATTAATTATTTTTGTCTGATTTAAAAAAATAATGAAAAAGTATCTTTTAATAATATTCCTGGCGATTTCTTCCGTATCGTACGCCCAGGACACAATTCGTGTAATGCATTACAATCTTTTATTTTACGGTGTAAGCAGCGGATGGTGTTTTGAAGCGAATAATTCGCTGACGATGAAAGACAGCTGCCTGAAAAAAATAATCAGATCCGTAAAACCTGATATCTTCACAGCTAACGAGATCAAACCGGATGTGGCAGCCCATGATCATATCCTTAACAATATAATGAACACCGGAGGGATTACTTATTATAAAAGAGGTGAGATGTCCAATCTGACGGAAGGGTCAAAATTATCGAACGGGATATTTTATAACTCCGAAAAATTTGTTTTGCTGGATCAGACCAATATTCCTACCACTACCAGGGATATCAATGTTTATGATTTCTGTTACAATGCTCTCGGTATTGAATCTGCATCATTTGACACAGCATTCCTTACGTGCATTGTTATACACCTTGAACCGGGCTCAGGTGATTCAAGCATAGCCGAAAGAACTGCACAGATAAACCTATTGATGAATCACCTCGATTCGCTGAACAAAAAAGCAAATTATCTGCTCATGGGCGATTTCAATGTATATAGCGGAGCGGAACCCTGTTTTCAGAACCTGGTCAGTCATCCGAACAGCGACACCCGGTTCTACGATCCGGTGAATATGATCGGCGCCTGGCATGATGACATTATTTACAGTAATTATCACACCCAGTCTACATACGATGGCGTTACGGGTTGTCATTCCGGCGGCGGAATGGACGACAGGTTTGATTTCATTTTACAGAGTGAATACATAAAAAACGGCGCCAGCCATTTTCAATATTTGCCCGGCTCCTATAAAGTGCAGGGACAGGACGGCAATCATTTCAACAAAGCTATCAATGATGGCACAAACAACAGCGCCTCTGCAGAACTTATTGATGCGTTGTATTTCATGTCCGATCACTTGCCGGTCACTTTGGACATTTCCGTTGATCAGAATGCCAAACAGCATATCCCTGAAGTTTTTGACGTGCTCTTTCCCAATCCTGTGACGGATGTACTTCATCTGTCGCTAAAGCCCGAAAGCCCGGCCATGCTTGATTTTATAATATTAAACGTGCTGGGACAACAGGTCTACTCATGCAGCTTAAGCACTTCAGAAACATCTGCAAATTTCGAATTTCCCGTTGGTTTTTTAAACCAGGGAATTTATTTTTTAACGATGTACAACGGGATTAACAAACCCGTCACTAAAAAATTCATGAAGAAATAAAATTAACCTGTTCCGTTTTACGTTCTTAGCACCTGGCACAGGATGAATTTCTCGACAATCCATCCCTTCATAGTTCATCATAAGATATATTATGATTTTGATATGTATCAACTTGGGTATTTGGGTGAAAATTATTAATAAAACTGCATAAAACGCGCTCAAGTTTGCGACAATTTTAGTATCTTTGTGCAATTTTATGCGCATGACAAAACGGGCACTATTTTTTTTGTTTTTAAATGTTTCTTTTATCGCATACCCTCAGGATACCATCCGGATTATGCAATATAACCTGATGTATTACGGACAAACCACTACCTATTGCACCGTTGCTAATAATCCGATGGCAACGAAAGACGTCAGCCTGAAGAAAATTGTGAGATATGTTAAACCCGACATATTTACTGCCAATGAAATTGCCCCGAATACAAGCACTCACCAGCACATACTCGATAACATCTTGAATATCAATGGTATTACTCACTTCAGAAAAGGTTCCATAACCAATCTTTCGGGTTCTGATCTGTCCAACGGTATGTTTTATAATTCGGACAAACTTGCTTTGTTGAGCCAGAAAAATATCATGACGAGCGTCAGGGATATCAACATCTATAATTTCTATTATAAGGCAAATAATCTGGCGTCGACAAACGACACCGCATATCTTACCTGCATTGTTATGCACCTGAAAGCCGGCAGCTACCCTGCCGATGAAACAGAAAGAGCTGTGCAGACCAATAAGCTGATGACTTATCTCAATTCGCTTAACAAAAAAGCCAACTATTTGCTGATGGGAGATTTCAATGTTTATTCCAGTGATGAAGCGTGTTTTCAGAACATTATAAACCACTCCAATGCCAATATCAGGTTTTACGATCCTGTGAACATGGTCGGTAGCTGGAGTGGCAATTATGTTTATTGTGATGTCCACAGTCAGTCAACACATTCCAGCTCTTCAGGCTGTTTTTCTACCGGCGGTCTGGACGACCGGTTTGATTTTATTCTGCAAAGTGAATACATAAAAAACGGAACACAGCATTTTCAATATCTCAGCGGATCATACAAAACCATCGGCCAGGATGGGAACCATTTTAATGATGCCGTTACCGACGGAATAAACAACAGTGCACCGGACAGCATTATTGATGCGTTATATCAGATGTCCGATCATCTCCCTGTGGTCATGAACCTGAAAGTAAACCAGACTGTGGGCTCCGATGAACTCCAGGCTGGCAACATAGATGTGTTTTTCCCCAATCCGGTGACAGACTATCTTCGGTTGTCCCTGATGACCAGAACTGTTTCCACACTTGAATTCAGCATTATTAACCTGCTCGGTCAAAAAGTTTTTGCAGCTTCATATGAATCTGACGGGTCTTTTTTCAATTATCAAATTCCGGTCGGATCATTCACACAAGGGATTTATTTCCTGACCGTTACTGATGGAAAAAGCAAACCCGTAACTAAGAAGTTTTTAATAAAATAGTACAATACCAGTCCTGATTGGTTTATGAACAAACCTGTAATAAAAGCTGCTATTCATCAAAATATGAAAATGAAAGTAATCAAATAGTCATGCACCATTTTTTACGATAAGAGCCATGGCATCTACCTGAAAACGAACATAATAAAACCAACTATACAACTTTAAACATTTTTTTATTAATATGGAAAATAAAAAAACAATTTCTAATAAAAAGCCAATAAACATAAGTGAAGAAAAAAGACCCAAAAATCCATTTTTTTCTAAATTAATGTTTTGGGGATTATTTCTTTTGATCGGATTGACCATGGGTTTTTTTATCGGTAATCTATCAAAAAACAAAGCGCAAAAAGAAAAAGTCCAGGATGCCGAGGAATATTCTGAAATGAGGGCCGGAGGTTATGAATTTACGAATCCATTACTGGATTGTGACAATTATCGTGCATCCAGTTCACGAAATCTTGTTGATTTAAAAAACAGCCTTGATGAATATATTCAGGATGCCCTGGAAGATGACAAAGCAAAACATATTTCTGTTTATTACCGATCACTGAACAATGGCCCCTGGGTAGGTATCAATGAACATTATAATTACACTCCAGCCAGTTTGCTCAAAGTACCCATAATGATCGCCGTTTATAAAAAAGCCGAAAAAGACACCAATTTCCTGAAGCAGAAAATTCTGTTCGATAAGATACTCGAAGTTTCTACTAACCCTAATCTGGTTGACAATAAAAGTCTTCAAATCGGCAGTACTTACACTATTGAAGAACTTATTGAATACATGATAATCCATTCTGATAATAACGCCAAAGAAATTCTTATGGGATTAATAGGAGGTGATTATCTGATGGATGTTATGATCGATTGCGGCGTAAACCTCAAAAACAGAGATTTAACCATTGATTTCATTTCAATCAAAGAATATTCTTCTTTTTTCCGTATCTTATACAATGCCTCTTACCTCGACCGTGAAATGTCTGAAAAAGCACTGAAATTGTTGAGTAATGTGACATTTGATAAAGGATTGCCGGCCAAACTTCCCAAAGACATCAAAATTGCCCATAAATTCGGTGAAAGGGCTTTTACTTATTCCAATTTAAAACAGCTGCATGACTGCGGTATCGTGTATATTCCAAATTCGCCATACCTGCTGTGTGTCATGACAAAAGGTGATGATTTTAATAAATTGGTCAGTATTATTGCAGATATTTCCGAAATGGTTTATAATGAAACAAATACAAAATGATTATTCATGTGAACAGATAATTTATTAAAAATGAAAAAATTACTATTATACATAAGCTTTGTTATTTTTACAATTATCAGAATATCAGCACAAAACGGTCTGACATATGATAATAATGCTTATTTAAATGCAGATGAACAACCTTATATTATTGCAGAGCAGGTCAACGAAGGCAACCCGGGGCCTGATCAGATATGGGATTTCAGCGCCCTTAAACAATCAGGGGAGTTGACAAGCTACATGTACTCGGCCAAAGATATCGAAGGTTGTGTTTCATTTCCTGAGGCGAATATCGTGCTGCGTGAGAAAAACACGAATTATTTTTTTAAAGTAAGCCCTTCAGGAATGGATGAATACGGAAACTCTAATGAAAATTTTTCCGTAGTTTATGACAAACCTATTGTAAAATTTCCGTTTCCTTTCACCTATGGTTCTTCCTGTTCGGGAGTATACTCGGGTACGGTGCTCAAAAAGAATAATTCATATCCCATTTCGGGAACCTATTCCACGCTTGCTGACGGTTTCGGATCGCTTATACTACCCGGGAACATAAAGATTGACAATGTATTAAGAGTCCGTTTTGTCCGCAAACGCGATAACAGCGCGACAGAGTCGGTGACCTACCGCTGGTATGCCCAAAATTCCGATCCCGTGGTCCGGTATCCGCTACTTACCATAACATTTCACAAAAAAGGAACAAGTTCAAAAGCCCACATTGTGGCCTATTACGCTAATGCATACCAACTCGCCAATAACCAGGCAAACATCAACCCCTCTGAAATTTCAGGTGAATACACCTCTCCCGACGCAGGTATTTACGATGTGAAAATATCGCCCAATCCTTTTACCGAGAAAGCCCAAATTGAATATAGGGTTCCGGAATTATCCAGGATCAGGATAGAGGCGTTCGACAATACCGGCCGGATAGTGGAAAAACTGACGGAAGCCGAACAGGACGCTGGCCCGTATTCTGTTTTTTTCAAAGGCTCCGGGCAGTTCGTATATTATATCAGGTTCATCGCCAACGACAAGCTCATTTGTGTAAAAAAGATCATTCAGATGAAATAGTCCGGCATGATCACCTTGTCAAGGAAATGACGTCCTTGAACCTAATTACTTAATCCTGAATATCCTTATGTCATCCCCCATTCGCATCGCTGCAGTTTCTTACGCCAATACGTTTCCTTTTGTTTATGGAATAGAGAATTCAGGAATACCTGGAAGTTATCAATTGATTTTGTTACCACCCGCCCAATGTGCCGTCAGATTTGCTGCAGGAGAAGCAGATATTGCATTGGTACCTGCCGGTTCGTTGCCGGAACTGCCGGAACACAAAATTATCACGGATTATTGCATTGCAGCTGTCAGCGAAGTAAAAACCGTACTCCTGCTCAGTAATAAAAACAATTCAGAAATAAAATCCATTGGACTCGACCTTGAATCCGCCACTTCGGTGCGCCTCGTCAAAATTCTTGCCAGATATTACTGGAACATCAACCCTGAATGGCAACCCATAAATATAGCTGATTATAAAGATCATTCAGGTATCGATGCTTTTGTAGTTATCGGCGATAAAGCCATCGGACTATCCGGGCAATTCAAATATAAAAGAGATCTGGCTTCCGAATGGCAGAAATTCATGAACCTGCCTTTTGTTTTTGCTGTCTGGATATGCAGAAAAGATTTGCCCAACGCACAAATCCGGTACTTCTCATCAGTACTGAAATTCGGAATCGATCATATAGACGATGCGGTGAAAAAATACCAGGATGCGGTCGGTAAGCATTTTGATCTGGATAGTTATTACCGCAACAATATAGATTACCTTTTCGATCAGGTCAAGAAAAATTCTTTACAAAAATTTCTTAATTTTGTTTCTGATATTGATTATTGCTAATTCATGGGGTAAAAATAAATTTCGGGACTGAAATACCTGTTACATTAAGTTTATCACACAAACAATTCCTGAAGATGTTATACAGAATACCCGGATAACCGGCCATCAGCATAAGAGGTTTTTTCTGCAACAAAACAGGTTAAATATTGTTATCTCAAATATGTTTGAAACTTCACATACTAAAAATAGCGGTACAGTTCACCTTTTTCCGGCTTTTGTTCCGGAGTATTCAGGCTTTGAAACACAGGTCATTGAAAGTTACGGAGTTGACTTGCGTACCTACCTTACAAAGGCCTCCGAGGCCACCGGCGAGGATCTTACCGATTATAACATCATAAGCAACAACTTCCTGGACAACCAGCTCAGGTCGCAATATATTGCGTATATCATAAGCTGCTGCGCTTCGGATATTTTAAACGATAAAAAACTACGCCCTGATTATGTAGCATCATACAGCATGGGCATCTATGCGGCTATGTACCATAGCGGTTCGGTGGACTTTATCACGGGACTGAACATGATAAAAACAGCGTTTAATTTGATTGAAAAAAACCTTCCTGAAAAGGCAATGTCTATGTGTGCCATCGGAGGTCTGAGCCTGGATGATATCAATGAACTCCTCCTGCCCTACCCTTCGGATGTGTTCAACATTAACCGGAACAGTGAATTTTCATTTCTGCTGTCGGGCAGGCGTGAACATCTCGAACATATAATGAACAGGGCTATATCAATTGGCGCCATGCAAACCCGCATGTTACCCGTGGCACACCCCTATCACTCGCCTTTGCTGAAAGCCGCTTCACTTGAATTTAATAATGCCCTCCTGCATATGAAAATTGGAGAAAACACATTAAAATATGTTTCTTCCATCAACCAAATAATAGTTCAGGAGCGGAAAGATATTATTGCTGAACTCACGAATAATATTTACCAGCATTTTGACTGGTACAGTACCTTTACGTTTTTTCTGAATAATGGGATGAGGACTTTCATTGAATGTGGCGCCGGCGATAGTTTATACAGGATGGGAAAATTCATCGAAGGGGATTTCAGCATTTATAATTTAAAGAATTTAAAAAAATATGCTAAGCAGTAGAGAAGAAATACTTGATTTCATCAGGAAAAATCCATTGGCTTTCGTTGCCACCATGGATCATGACCAGCCCAGGGTGCGCGGGATTATGACGTACAAAACCGATGAACAAGGCATCGTTTTCAACACGGGAAAAAATAAAGATTTTTACAGGCAACTTATAGCCAATCCAAAAGTTGAATTATGCTTTTACAGCAATCATATACAGGTGCGTGTAACAGGGATTGTCACAGAGACTGATGAAGACCTTGCCCTGAAAAAGGAGATCGTGGCTTCGCGTCCGTTTATGCAGCCATGGATAGAAGCTGCCGGCTACGAGATCATAGGGCTTTTCAGAATTTGCAACTGTAAAGCACATGTGTGGAGCGCTGATGCTCCTATGGCACGAAAACGCCCGGTAGACTTATTCAGTTAATCCGGAAAAATCGTACCTTTGCATAAAATAATATTACATTGAAATTTGAAGAATTTGGTTTCGACGCGCGACTGCTCGAAGGAATAGATGCTATTGGTTATCAGTCCGCCACTCCTATACAGGAAAAAGCCATCCCTTTGATTATGCAGGGCAGGGATATGATTGGCTCGGCGCAGACAGGCACAGGCAAAACAGCTGCATTTTTATTACCCATTATTAATAATATCATCACATCAGAACATCATGATCATATAAAAGCTATGGTCATTGAGCCCACACGTGAACTTGCTGTTCAAGTGGATCAGCAGATGGAAGGTTTCTCGTATTTCACGCCGGTGAGCTCTATTGCGATATATGGTGGCACCGACGGGGCATCCTTCGGAATTGAAAAACAATCACTGACCGAAGGTGTGGATATGGTAATCTGCACACCCGGCCGCATGATTGCCCACCTGAATCAGGGCTATGTTGATCTTTCACATTTAAAATACCTGATTCTGGATGAAGCCGACCGCATGCTCGACATGGGTTTCTATGATGACATTATGCAGATCATTTCGTATATGCCGAAAGACCGGCAAAACCTGATGTTTTCGGCTACCATGCCGGAACAGATACGCCAACTGACGCGCAAGATACTGGTTGAACCGGAAGAGATCAGTATTGCTCTAGCAAAGCCATCAGAAAACGTGCTGCAATTGGCATATGTGGTTTACGGCAACCAGAAAGTACCACTGGTAACCCAGCTGCTTGATTCGAAAAAGCTCGGCTCTGTACTGGTGTTCTGTTCCACAAAAATCAGTGCCAAACAACTGAGCCGGGAACTTAAACACAAAGGCCTGAAAGTGGAAGAGATACACTCAGACCTCGACCAGAAAAAGCGCGAGGAAGTGTTGCTGGATTTTCGTAACCGGAAGCTGAATATACTTGTTGCCACGGATATTTTATCCCGCGGCATCGACGTAGAAGATATTGATATGGTGATCAATTACGATGTTCCCAACGACGGTGAAGATTATATACACCGTATAGGCCGCACGGCACGCGCCGAAGCCGATGGCATCGCCATCACCCTGATCAGCCCCGAAGAACAGCAAAAATTTGCCGGTATTGAAAAACTACTCGGCGAAGAAGTCCATAAAGGTGTCGTTCCGCAGATGTTCGGCGCATGTCCTTTATACGACCCTAAGGCAAACAGGCCGAAACCGCGTTTTGGCAGAAAACCGGGGAGAAATCAAAGAAACGGGAAACCCTGATATTTTTTATGCAGTTTTGCCTGCAGTTTTCAAAGTCTTTTTTACCAACCGGATATATAGTATTTGTTCCTTTTGCCATTTTTTTCCCGCCGTGGTGGAGGTTTTTTCGATTATCCCTCAATGTGTCAGGTAATTCACAACAACTCTTCGAGTTTGACAAGGTCAATAATAAAATCACTTGATTCATAGGTACTTCCGCTTCCTTTAAATTTTATTCTGATACTATCTGCCGGCACTAAATTTAAGGTATCCCTGATTGTGAATTTTTCCCAATTATTCCACACGCCGAGGTTTATTTCTTTGTTTTTTATTGTCAACCCATTTCTTATTTGAGACAGGGAAACGGTTGCCGAATTTTGACCTGAATTGAGCGTTGCATAACATGAAAGTGACAAAAATTTGTTCCCGGAAAAATTTGTCAGATACTTTTCAGCATAACTGAAGTGAAGTTTTTGGGCTTTTAAGTTCAATGCCCATTGTCCGCCGCCAGGGCAATCCGATGAAACAACAGTATCATATGGCACACCACTATAATAATCATAAAACAAATTCCAGGCGGTAATATCGGGGTTGTTATTATTTTCAAAACTTGTTTCAAATAATACGACAATTTGATCAGGTTCATCTGAAGGGGTAATCTCATTTTCTTTTGTGCAGGAACAAAGGATAAATAACAATCCAAAGATCAATATATTTACGTGTTTCGCATTAAGTCGTTTTAGCATGATGTATTACGTTTTGCTGCCTGGCAATTTTCATTCTCTTACTTTTTTTATGATGTCCATAATCTCTGATTTATTAGGAATTTCCATATTTGTCACGTAATAATGTTCAAACACAAAGTCTCCAAATTCATTAGATTTCTTTATACCTGATTCAATGAATGACCCTACCGCAACGTCCATAGGAACCAAAACTGTCAGTCCGACAAAAGTGTATGACATATCTACTTTTTCTATAACACAATTTAAATCTTTGGCCAAAAGGTTGAATTCTCCTATTATCAGGTTCATCTGTATCGAAGTGAAGGACATGTCTAATGAAGGCAGAACGAATAAATAATATCGTAATTTGTCTTGAAGTCCTCCGAGGCCAGTTGAGATAAAGCCAATACTTTCATCTGTCAAGAAGCTTTCAAGCAACATTTTACACTCTTGCATTGCTAAGACAGCCCAAAGTTTTAATTCTTTGTCAGGTTGCTTATAATATTTTTCAATCTGTCGGAATGAAGAAATCGTTCCAAGATGTGCTAAAAGTGTCAGGCCTTTTTTCTTGACTTCTATAGTTGCCCTTTTGTCAAAAAGGATGTTGCCTAATTTATTGGTCTCTGTCTCGGTCAACTCGCCAAAATCAAATGAATGGGAGTAGTCAAGGTATTCCTTTTGTGTTTGAAGGTCAATTCCTTCTTTTAGGATGTCGAATGTGTCAGGAAGATTTTCTAAAAATTCTCTTATTTCATCATGTTTGTCAGTCATTGTCTACTATGATTTTTGCTCGTGCATAACTCCTTTATCAGTACCCAATAATATAAATGTTTATCAGCTTTTTGATGTATAAGTACCATTAAATATCACTGTTGAAATCAAAATTAATATAATATCTTATATCAATTATCGAATTAAGGTTTTTTTTCGAGCTTATCAAAAATTTTGATCACCTCATTCTTTTCACCTTTTAGTTAAGCAAAGAACAAATCCTTCCGGAGTTTTGTCAGGGTTGTTTTTATATACTGAAATATTTTTGATTTTTTCTAAAAAAAAACCCTTGGTACTTGGACCCTTCCCGGGATAAATTGCTAAATAATTAAAAAGCCCGGACAGCCCTCACATAGGTTCCATATAGCTTACTGCCGCTCAGCGCAGGGCCGCCAATACCGAAGTCGAAAACCCACGCGCTGCTTGCATCGCCCTCCGACGACGTCCAGTAATGACCTCTCACGAATGGAATAGTTGATGGATTGCCATCAGTGGTGAGGGCTTTTTGCACTTCGTAAAAGTTATTCCAGATGTGGTTTAATTCGGCAACACCCGGCAAATACCAATCGCTGTATATGCCAGTGCCATAATCGGTATTGGTGTAATCGGCACAAAGCTTTGCTGAACTCACAGTATGACCGCTTTGCCCTGTTATAGCAGTTGTGTTGGTGGCACCATCCCAATCGTTGGTTGTGCCAACAGCACTATTTGTAACATTGCTCCATACATATAATGTACTAATGTCAACCAAACTCACAATAAGCCCGTGTTGCCCTGTTTCATCCACCCAAAACACCAGGCCACCCTGGGCCAGGTCGCCTGCAGAATAAGAGGTTACACTGCCCGTTGTGCTGATTACATTATTCGTTATATCTATTCCGGCACCGGCTGTCAGTTGGTCTTGTTTTTCGTTCCAGTTCATTGTATCAGTCGCTGAAATGCCGCCTGCTACCGAAGAAATAAATACAGGATCACTCTCGGTAACGGAACCTGTAAGAGATGCTGCTGTTTTTGCATGTAATGCATAAGGCACACTGATAAGCTGAGTAATACCCATGATCGCATAATTTGTTCCCCCATTCTGGTCGAGCTCCACCCGGATAAAATACGGACCGCTTGCCCAGTCTATACTCGCCATAGATCCGCTGACAAGAGTTCCCCCGCCAATATTTAACGCACTCAATCCGTACTGATTTGTTGTATCATGATGTGTTTCAACATAAACTGCGGTGCCGGAAACAGAACCCTGAATGAGGCTGATACGGAACGAAACCGGCTGATTGTCAAGAATGTCACCATTCTGATCTCTGACTGCTGCCTGGTAGTTAAACTTTTCAGGTGCCTGAGCAAACACATTTGCAACCATGAAAACGAATGCGAAAATGATAAATAATCTTTTCATCGTTTATTCCTCCTTATTTAATTTTCATTGGTTTTAATTGTATCATTCCTTTTTTTTTCTTGTATCAGAGTTACAAATCAGCTTGCCGGTGCATCCTTGCTCATAAACGATTTACATGCATTCGTATTGCTACTTTTACCATTCCCCGGCATTTATGCAATCCGTTTTAAATTGTAAATATCAGTATATTAACATATTGATTTTCGTTTTCAATACAATACAATTTTAAGTATTTGTAACCAATGATTTTTTCTATTATATATTATTTCAAAAATAATAAATATCAACTCAAATTAAAAATATTTTAACAATATTTTTTTTGTTTTTTTATTGGTAATTTGGCTCAATCAGAAAATCTGCAACATCAGTAGCTCAGATAAAATCGGAAATAAGTTGTTTAACAAATTGCGTTTCTCAGGTTATTCAATCTTTTATATGACATCATAATACGATTTGAAAAACATAACAGTAGAAACTTTGTTTCCAAATGTTTGTAATTCTGCCGGGGAGGAATTGGATACTATCGGTATACACAAAATAAGAAACTGCAGTATGTCTTTGCTTTGAAAAACCCGGCAAAAGGACTTTTTAGAGTTTGTCCATAATGTCCGACTGCATCGTTATTCTTGTTTTGAAAACAGCCATCCGCCACCTGGCGGACTCCTTGACTTTCAAAGCTCCGAAAGCCCGCCTGAATGGCGCAGTCGGGCAGGCCTCGAATTCAAACATTCTGATTCAAACTCTGACTTTATGGACAGATTCTATTTATTCTTTCACTTTAGTATCATTTGAACTTATCGTAGCGTTTTTGTGCGGGCCATAAGGATCATTTGTCGCAGGCTTTTTCTACGCCTACAAGCTTTCAGGTTTTTGCAAAATCCCAGCCTGCATCTTCAACCCTGAGTTATGATTGAATATTACCGACCCACCGGCATCACCGCTTCCGGGGAAATTTTAATCTTTACAGTATTTCCGGTATGAATATTAATGCCCGGCATATCTTCTTCGGGCACCCTGGCAAAAAAGTTCACTCCTGCATCCACCACAACGCTGAAAAAATCCGGCGAAGGAATTATATCCGTCACCCTGCCCTCAAATATGTTTAACCCTGAAAAATTGGCGGATGGCAGGATTTTCACATCCTCTTCCCTGATAAAAACCGGAGTGCCTGTTGCACATTGGTACGATGAATAAATCTCAAAATCTTCCGGTAGCTTATGACGGTATAGTTCGCCTGCCTTTGATATTTCGATACCGGTGAAAAAATTCCTTATTCCCGTGAGAGCACATACAAAACGGCTTGCAGGATTTCTGAAGACTTCAGCCGGAGGCCCCGTCTGCTCAATGCTGCCTGAGTTAATTATCGTCAGTAAGTCGGCCAGGGCGTATGCCTCATAGTAATCATGTGTCACATGTATGATCGTCTGACCGGATTCTTTTAATTTTTTCAGCAGTCTGATCATATCGTATTGTATCAACACATCCAGTGAGGATAGTGGTTCATCGAGCAACAATACCGAAGGTTCCATCGCCAGTGTCCTTGCCAGCGCAACCCTCCTCAGTTCACCGCCCGAGAGGCCGGATGGCTTACGGCAGAGCAGATCCTTTATATTCATGGCTTCGGCCCATTTCAAAACCCTGCCCCTAATTTCATTCTTTGTAAATCCTCTTCCATAACAGGCATAGGCAATATTTTTTTCCACACTCATATGGGGGAAAATTGCATTATCCTGAAAAACCAGCCCCACACCACGTTTATTAGCCTTCAAACGGGTGATATCCTCTCCGTTAAAAAAAACACTTCCGCTATCAGGCTTCCTCAGTCCCGCAATGATCTCAAGCAACATGGTCTTACCGGCTCCCGACATCCCCAGTATCACAAAATATGCTCTGTCGGGTACGTCAAATGATACGTCCTTTAAAGCAAAATTGCCGGCTTTTTTCGATATTTTCGTTACCTCAAGCATTTTTTGTCCTTGCCAGTAATCTCAGAATAATAAAGAATAATAATGATACGAGGATAAAAATCACGGCTACCGGACGCGCATAAGCCAGTCCAAACGATCCAAAGCGTTCATAAATCAATACCGGAGTTACCATGGGATGGTAAGCCACAATGACAATAGCCCCAAACTCGCTCATGCCCCGTGCAAACATCATGATGAGGCCGGACACTATGTTTTTCCATGCAAGAGGGAGCGACACGGTGAAAAACACCCTGAAAGGCGAAGCGCCAAGAACAAGTGCAGCATTTTCAAGTCTCACGGGAACACTCATAAAACCATCACGGGCCGAATTGATCAGAAAGGGAAGACTTACAAAAGCCATAGCTATTGAGATACCAGCCGGATGGCCCACCAGGTCGATACCGAAAGCAGAAGCCGTTTTTCCCACAACCGTATCGCGAGAAATAAATCCCAATATTGCAATACCGGCTGCCGAATGAGGGATAACAATGGGCAGGTCGATGATGCCGAGTACCAATCTTTTCAGATGAAAGTCTTTACGTGCGAGAATATAAGCCAGAGGAACAGCTCCGAAAGCAGCAAAAAGTGTCGCCGCCATGGCAGTGAATAAGGTCAGCCAGATGGAATCACGTACTTCCGTATCCTGCGCTGTTTCAAAGATAGCCGACAACGGCGTGGCAAAAAACATACCTGCTACAGGCGCAATAAGAAATATCAATAGCAGCCCGCCCAGTAATATAAGCAGAAGCCTGAAAGGAGAGATCATACTGTTTTTTTCAATCATTACATCAAATTCAATGCATTACCTGTTAACACAGCGGATCTCAGTCAGCGCCTTGACTGCACGGTCGCTGAAAAAATCCATAGGTGGAAAGAGCCGGAAAACAGCGTCGTCTTTTTCTTCAGGGCCGGCGGCAATAAGCAGCAATTCGGCATGATCGTTGCGGTTCATCACCTCGCTGTAACTATATACACAACGATAACCATCTTTGGCCACGGCCACAATCAAGCCCTTCTGCAGGCGTTCCAGGCTCATCGAAAAATCCTTCTGGAGGATATCCTTCATCATAACACCTTTAAAAGGCTGAGTGCTGTGAATTCCCCTGCCCCGGCCATAAAAAATTGCAGGATAGTTCTGTTGCAGCAAGTCTGCGGGCATATTTTTTATGATCTCACAATCCATCTTACCGTCAGAAATTCTGAATTCCGGACTGTATAAGGGTTTCATGCCTTTCTCAATGGGAACATCATCCAGCGGATAAGAAACGACGGAAATTTTTACCGGGTTTGAAATATTTCTCGCGGTGATCAGGTCGCTGGCGACCACCAGCCGGGTGTTTTCAGGCAAGGTCCACAGCTCTTTGGTTTTGCTGGGCACTATCCTCATGACATCTGTAGCAATCAGTATTTCATGACGGTGTATAGGATAATAAATCTCACCCCAGGAGAGCACTACTTTTTCACCTTTATTATTCTCGATCTCGACAAACAGGTCAATTATTGGAGGGAAATCTTCCTCATTTTTCTTTTTCAATATTATCTGGTTCAGAATATCATAAACGGAATATCCGTCATAGCGGTAAGCGCCATAAAAAGAATCTGCCGGGGCTTTGTAAATGGTTTCCTTTACGATAACACTTCTCTTTGTCAACTTTGAAAAATCAACGGTACCCGCATTTGCCACTTCCCCAGCCACCTCAATTTTGCGGTCGCCTTTCAGGGCAAATGTTTCGGCATTGTCATAAAAGTCATTGGTTCTGTCAGCCGTATCGGCAGGTATGGCAGCTCCTTCTGCTGTGTTTTCTTTTTGTGTTTGATGGCATGAAGCCAATATGGCTGCAGCAAATAGTAATGCTAATAGTTTAATCTTTTTCATAGTCGTTTGTTATTATTAATAATTACAATATATTTAATTTTATTGTGTTTCTCTATTATTTGCGCTAAAGGTATAACTTATCTTTCCAAGGACCATCCTCCCCGGAGATTTATAGCCCTTGCTATTGATATAAACGATGTTGAATAAATTATCAATATCGATGCTGAAGTCAAATGGCCCGACATTCTGCCAGACCTTGATATCGGTGATAAACCGGGCAGGATACCTGTCGGTCATCATAAAAATGTTGTCCACGGTGTTATCGTCTTTTATCCAGCGGGTACCTGTATATTTTCCGGATACACTAAGGTTAAAATAATCCGTTCGCAGACTGATACCGGATGAAAACTGGTGCATAGGTACGTCGGGCAGGAACTTTCCGGTCAGGTCGCGGTCTGCCGCTGTATTAGGCACAAACCGGCTAACGGTGGAATGGTTAAACGTATAGTTGATATAGGCCCTTAGATATTTTCCAATAGGAGCAGACACATCGGCTTCCAGTCCATAAATATTCACGCTGCTGATATTGCTTACCTGGTATATGGGGGCTATGGTGTACCCCAGGTTCACCGAGTCGGCGGTGGAAAGCAACGACATAAAATCCAGGCCTTTGGAAAAATAAACAGAAACCTCAGTTTTCAGGATTTTGAAAAAAGTGTTATCGGCGCCTAACTCAATATTGTACAGGTGTTCAGGTTTTATGGCCGGGTTGGCCACCCTGAATCCGTAGCGGCTTTGTTCTGAACGGCAGAGGTCGTCGAGCACCGGCGCACGAAAACCCCGGGCTATGGAAATATACATTTTCATGCTGGGAAGCGGGCTATACTGAAGGGTCAATTTAGGATTGATGGAGATCCAGAACCGGGGATCAATGCCATCAAACTGAAAACCGGTGAGATACTCCACGCTGTATGAAGGGTGTTCGATGGCGAAGGTTGCATCATGGAACATTGCACCATCAGCACGCAGCCCCGCCAACAGGTTCCATTTGTCTTTTCCGAAGGTAAGTTTATCCTGAACAAATAAGGCATAGGTATTCATGGTGCCGCTGTTGCTGATAAGGTCGGTGGATGTATAATAGATATCCTTTCCGTTAACCTTTCCGATTTTTGCCTCTCCGCCAAACGTTATTTCGTTTTTCTTTCCGACCGGAGATTCAGCCCATATACGCAAGCCATAATCTTCTCTCCGTGAATCCACCTCATACAACGTATAAGCGCCATCGCTGTAATACTCATTCATACGGAAAAATTTTTCGTATAGGCCGTAAACGTTGGAATATAGCCGCCAGTTTTTCACCTGCCCCTTATATTTGATAAAAGCCCGGTACGTATCGCGTTCGGTATTTGACCCGACGTCTTCATAAATTTTTACACCACGCCCCCGGATATCATTAAAATACTGAAATGATAACTCTATGGTATTGTTTTCGTTGATATAATATCCCAGCGAACCTCCGGCAAACCACTCTTTGAGAAAAACCGGCACCACAATGGAATCATTTTCTTTAATGATCTCATCCGGCGTATTGATGTATCCATCGCTGACATGATGATTAAAAAAAGTCTTCCAGAAAAACAATCCTTTGTAAAACGACCCGGACAGATCGGTTTTTAATTCAAGCGTTTTAAAGGTTCCGGAAGAAAGGCTGATTTTACCGCTTAGCTTACCGTCGGGAGGTTTGCTCATCATATTGATGATGCCGCCCATAGCATTTGATCCGTAAAGCGCTGAACCGGGGCCTTTGATAATCTCAATTTTGCCAATGTTGTCTTTATCAATAATGTTCCAGTTTACCGATCCTCCATCAGTTTTGTTGAGCGGCACACCATCATACACGATCAGCGTACCGGTCTGCGAACCGCCTCCAATGCCCCGCAACGCCACCACGGTGGTGGAGGAAAAAATACCAAACTCATTGCTGACGTTGACACCCGAGACGGCATCAAATAATTTACTGGCTGATATAGATGGAATACGTTTAATTTCCTGTTCATCCATTAGTTTGGTCCTTACAGGTATATCTATCTGATCAAAGTTGTTGCCGCTTTCAGTCCGGATAACGACTCCGTCAATAGTTACATAAGCTTTTGCCAGTACAAAATCAAGTTTCAGTACCGTATCATGGTCAAGCACGATATTTTGAGATACAGGTGCATAACCCACATGAGTAAGTTCCATTTGATAGGAACCTTTTTTTACTGAGTTTATCATGTAGTAGCCCGATTCGTTGGAAATAGTTCCGAACCGGGTACCTTTCAAAATCACGTTTACATCCATAATTGGCTTATGGTTACTATCCATAATGTAACCCTCAACAGACTGAGCTGGTACGGCAATAGCCATAAAAACAAGGACAATATATGATGCGATTTTTCTCATCTAAAAAAAGACTGTCAGCAGGATCACTGCCGACAGTCGCAATTAACAAAATATTCCTGTAAAATTAGTCAATTAATATTTTTCTGCTGACAACTTTTGATTCATTTTTGAAATGCAGAAGAACAATATACAAACCAGAATCAAAACTATTTACATTTACTTTCACCCATTCCTTCTGTTTATCCGAAGAATAGACTCTGGCACCGAGCATATTATATATTTCAGTTTTAGTTATTGTTTCGGAAGATTCAATATTAAGAATGTCCTGACACGGGTTGGGGTATATATTTACATTGTTTTCATATATGAAATTTGATATTCCGGCTGTGTTTGTACCCGTAACGACAATATCATCAATCTTTGAAACTCCCAGAGAATCAACATCTGCTCCCCCGGTACTTTCATTGGAAGTCATGACCCAGCGCAGATATACTGAAGTTGTACCCGGATCGTCCACTTCATCGGGCAGAGCCAGTTCATTAAGCGCTCCCGACCAGTCGTTGGCCACGGTGATATTTCCTCCGGTAACATCCGTCCATGTGCCTGATCCTCCGAGCTTGTACTGTAATTTCCAGTATTTCGGCCCGGGATTTGTTCCTCCCGACCGCTGTTTCGATGATACTTTCATATCTATATAATCATCAGCTTTGAATTTTATAGACCAGAATTTAAAATTTGCTCCGTCATTCCAGCCTGCAGCAGTAGCAGAATAATTTGTGCTCCCGTTAGTATATTCCAGTGTTCTTACCACTGCCGAATCATCTTCGGCCCTGATATCATAGGTAAGGTTGTTAGCCAGCCCGAAATCGGCATTGAATTCCAAACCGCTGGTATCCGCAAAATTAAACCCGATAATGGTGTCACCGGTAGCCACAGGAAGATCTTCCGTTCCTAAAATAACAATATCATCTATGAGTGATTTCCCTGCAGCAAGGACATCAACATTATTCGTTGACGTGTTGGAAGTCATTATCCAGCGGATATAAATAGAAGTGCCGCCCGGAACGGTTACCGGTATGGAAAGCCCTGATACCACACCTCCTGCCCAGTCATTGGTACATGTTACGGTTCCACCTGTAATATCAGTCCATGGTATTGCCCCCCATTTATACTGTACCTTCCAGTCTTTAGGGCCAAAATCCGTTGCATCAGATCTTTGTTTGGAATATAATACCAGGTCATGATAACCTTCGGCTTTGAATTTAATGGACCAGAATTTTGTGGCATTGCCATTATCCCAGTTTGTAACCATTTCGGCATAGGTTGCATTGCCGGGTACGATCTGTGTTGCTCCCGTGCCACCTTCATGCATGATCGTTCTTGAACCCACATTGTCGGCAATTCCTGCATCGGCAACGGTATCTGCCAGTCCTCCCGTCGGAAATGTCCATGCTACAATCGTGTCCTGTGCCTGAGCTATAAATGACGTCAGAGCAAAAGACACCGCGATAAAAAGTAATCTTTTTTTCATAATTTTTTGTTTTTGATTAACACTGTGTTTATATATTTAAATATTACATTTGAATTTTCATTGAGAACAAAACACTTCCTGTTGTATCCAGGTCGGCCTGATGAACATAGATCATCCCTTTTTTCCCGGCTGCGGTCATAAACGGGATCAGCGTTCCGCTGGTTGCCCATTTATATTTCTTTTTTCCCCATACATCGTCATACGTAACGATAAGCAAACTGTCGTTGTGGGCATTATTAAACGCTGTTGCATTCAATCCGCTATGCACAGAAATGTCGTATTTGGTATAATTTCGTGTTGTCCAGTTCACCAGGCCGGGGTAATAAATATCATAGAGATCCCCAGTTGCGGTAGTTTCTTCACCCGGTGATGAAAATGTCGGTGAAGGCAACAAAACACCATTGTCGTCTTTCCAGTTGAAATAGGTGAGAAAATCCACTTTATCCTGATGCAACGATGCTGAATCGTCAAAATAAACCTTGTTCAGCAGGGGAAGAAAATAGTGGCCATAGGAATTGTTTAACTGGTAACCCATTCTGATGTTGGAAAATTCATAAATCCCCCCGAACTGTGAGTTGGGATCTTTGATGATGGTAAGAGATACGGTCGCTTCATTACGGTTCCGGTCCATCACCGCAAAAGTCCATTCCACCTGGTCTTCCACATTCTGATAATAAGTCAGCCCGGTGACAAAACCTGCGGAATTCAGCCCCGAATCCAGAACTGTTTTCATATTACCATTATAGTATTTCTTAACCGTAAAGTTGGTAAGGTTGGCATCAGGCCCATTGGCTTGCACCTTAAAACGGATGGGTTGTCCGATGGCCAAGGTATCCCCATCATGGTTGCATCCTGATTCAAAAATCAGGCTTATAGTTGGTGGCAGCGGATCGGTTTTTTTCTTGCAACCATAAAAACATAACGTGGCGACAATACACAAAGTGATGATTTTCAGCCTATATCCTGAAAAAGAAAATTTACGAATGTTTTTGATAATCATATCGGTAAATGTTTATTTATACCTTTTTACAAGCATCAGAATAAAACCTTTTTGGAAATGCAAATTCCTGCATATCGGGTGCGAAATTATAAAAAAATGTAACATTACCCATACAATAAAATCAGTTGATTTGTTTTTGAGGCAGGGCATATTTTTTAAGTTCCCCGGGTATCTTATCGTAAGTATTTGTCGGTGCGGGCACAACAGAGTGTTGGCCATTGGCTTCCAAAATGGCCATTCCCCCATCCGAATCGAGAAAATACGTTAAAAAAGTTATAGCAAGATCATAATTTCTTGCATTTTGTGGAATGGTAAGTCCATAGACCATGGGAGCGCCTTTTTCAATTATTTTTTCTCCGGGTTTTTTACCCGCGGTTTCTATGCTTACTGTTGCATATACATCTGATAGCTCTTCGGACTTCAAATTGATCTCATCCGGAAGTATGAGATATTTCAGCTTATGTTGCTCAGCCACCGAGCGGTACAAAAAAATATAATCCGCAACATTTGATTCCAGAAGGGCTATCAGGTCGGTTTCTTTGGGACGGATATAATTATTGTCTTTAGCGAGCATTTTTTTTGAAAGGCCGCGTACTTTATAGTATTCCTGCGCAAGTTTCATGGTCAGCACTGCCCTGACACCGCAGGGATCGCTCTCGGGGTCGCTGCGTCCGAAAACCACGTCCTTTTTAAGTAATATGTTGAACCAGTTATCTTTATTGATCTCGCTGGCATAGCGGGATTGGGCCGTATAAACAATAGCCATTTCATTGGTTGCAAACTTAATATTCCAGGATGCCCATTCGGGTATTAACAAGTCATCAATCACCTTATAATCAGATGAAAGCAAAATATCACAGTTCCTGTTCAGGTCTCTTATTTTTCGGGCGCAATCCTTGCTGCCTGCAGCTTCGGTAAGTACTTTCACCTTGGGATGGCGTATCTTAAACGAATCACAAACCGCTTTTACAGGATACGACAGGCTGCCGGCATGAAAGATGACTAATTCGCCTTTCAGTGTGTCACTGTTTTCCCCCGCCTGATTTTTATTCTTGTTCGAATTGCCACATGAACTGATCATTGCAACTGTAGCCAAAATCAGTAGAACAAACTTTTTCATATCTCAACTATTTCCTGCAAAAATAATATTTAATTGGATATGAACATCATTGCATAACCGTATGGACTGAATGTTTTTTTAATAACAGAACCCATTTTTCAGAAAATTTGAAATTTTTCTTTGTCGCAAGTTAAAAATGATTACTTTTGCACCCACCTTTGCCCAGGTGGTGAAATTGGTAGACACGCCAGCTTGAGGGGCTGGTGCCCGTACGGGTGTGCAAGTTCGAGTCTTGTCCTGGGCACAACAAAAAGCTATCCTGCCCGGATGGCGGAATTGGTAGACGCGCTAGTTTCAGGGACTAGTATTCGTAAGGATGTGCAGGTTCGAGTCCTGTTCCGGGCACGAAATCAGAGCAGACGAAAGTCTGCTTTTTTTTATTGGAACAGGACGAGAAGTTTATCCGCCCCTTGGCGGAAGTCTTTTTGTTTGTTTCAGAATCGTTACAGAAACATTTTGGATTTTTGTACATTTTTAAAAATATTTAATTGAAACCCTCATATATTCGATATATATGTTACTGTCTTAATTTGATGAGTACAGCCCATATGATGTTTCTTCCAAAACCCTCTGTCCGTGAAGGATTTTCGTGCAGCCGTGAGCAAGATAAAGATCACTAATGAAAAATTAATGACAAGATAAAATATCGAAGAAAAAGATGTTCTCGTGACAAAGAAATATTTGAACGAAACGGAATTGGCTTAACTGATTTGGATTTCACTTCGCAGAACAATAAGTCCAAAAGATTGAAAATCTACGATAAACCAAAATATTTCCAAAGGCCAGACAGTTTCTCAATCTACTTACAAATGACATCTCAGTTCAATTTAAAGCTGCCACAAATATCCTTAAATAATCGTTAAAATAAAAATTATTATTTATCAGTTAAAATGATTAATTTTGAATGACAAATAATACCGTAATCTATGAAAAGGGTCAGCGATGCAGAATATGAGAAAAAAAACATCTTTGGGCACTATCTTCTTGAACTGAGTATCGAAAATCTGAGATGTTATGGCGATAAACAAACCATGAAATTCAGTGACACTAATGGCAAACCTTACCACTGGACTATCATCCTGGGTGATAACGGATCCGGCAAAACCTGTTTGCTGAAAAGCATTGTTTCTGTAGCCCCTTCGCCCAAAAAAATCACAGGTCAATATCAGGATATCCGCCTATACCCCGGCCTGTTTGACTGGAAAGAACAATGGAATCCGCAACGTCACGATGGCGAAAAGCCAACGCATATCTCCGCCGAAATAACCGGTGGCTACGGTTTTGATAATTTATTGCCTGATACCAGGCAAACACTCGAAATCATTCAGGATCATAAAAAATACGCCGATGATATAACAGCCAACAATGAAGAATACGGCAAGTTAGGGGATTTTTTGTGTTTTGCCTACGGGGCAACCCGAAAAATGGGTCATGTGAGTCTATCGGATAATAAATACTATTCTATGGCCAGTTTAAGCCTTTTTGACGATGAAGCGCCGCTGATCAATGTAGAAGAGTTTTTTTTAAAGGCCGACTATGAAGCAAAAACAGCAAAATCAAAACAATCCATTGCTCAGCGCGACCGCATCAAAAAAATACTTATTGGTATTTTACCAGAAGTCGAAGACATAAGGATAAAAAAAGGAATAGACATCAACAGAAATGTTGTTTTGCTCACAAAATTCGGATGGGTGCGCATCAACAACATGAGTCTGGGATACAAAAGCCTGATAGCATGGGTGGTCGATTTTTCAAGTCGCATGTTTTATTATCATCATACAAAAGCCGATCCTCTTGCTCAGCCAGCCGTCGTGCTCATCGACGAGATTGATCTGCACCTCCACCCGATATGGCAAAGAAATATTATATCCTGCCTCAGCGAACAATTTCCCAATACGCAGTTCATTGCAACGGCTCACAGTCCTCTTATCGTGCAGGCAGCCTTAGACGCCAATCTGATCCTGCTAAAACGGAACAACGACCAGGTGGAAGTGGCCGGTAACCCTGAAATAATAAAAAACTGGCGTATCGACCAGATACTTACCAGCGACCTGTTTGGCATTTCGGGAGTACGGTCAGTGCAAACAGAGATCCTTTTACAAAAAAGAAGAGACCTGCTGCTGAAAAAAAACCTGTCTGCCGCCGACAAAAAAATGCTGGAGGCCCTTGAAGATGAAATAGGTTTCCTACCCGTAGCAGAAACACACGAATATATTAAGGCCATGCAACTGATTGAAAAAGCAGCAGGGAAACTTAACAAATAACCGTATGATCAGGATTATCAAAAAAACCGGAGACACCCCATCCGTACTGAAAACCAAAGGTCAGGAAGAAATCGAAAAACTAAAAAAGATGACCGATAAAGAACGTCTTGCTTACAGGTTTTCACCTGGCATATACGGCTGCAAAGCGGTGAAGAATAAACTTAAAACCATACAAAACGACAAATGTTGTTTTTGTGAATCCAAAGTTTCTGCGGTCAGTCATGGCGATGTAGAACATTACAGGCCTAAGGGCGGCTGGATCCAAAATGATGGCGACAAACTGACACAACCGGGATACTACTGGCTGGCTTATGATTTTTCAAATCTTTTTTTGTCCTGCCAGCTATGTAATGAGATTTACAAAAAAAATTATTTTCCGTTGAGCAATCCGAATAAAAGGGCACTGGTGCATACGCAAAAAATAAGCGACGAAAACCCCATGATCATTGATCCGGGAACTATGGACCCTTCAGAACACATTGAATTCAGACAGGAAATTGCACACGGCAAAACAAAAACCGGTGAAGAAACCATCAAGAGAACCGGACTTAACAGGACAGAACTGGCAGATCAGAGGCTCGAATACCTGAAAGTATTAACCACCATCGCCAAACTCGCCGGCCAGAACACTGATGAGGGTAAACAAGCCCGGAAACAACTCGAAGAGCTGGTTTCAGATAAATATATTTATTCGTTGATGGTACAAGATACTTTTGGAAAGAAATAGAAAAAACCTTGCAAAAGAATATTTTTTCAAAAAACAATTTTTTTAGTTTGAATGTTGATTTGACGGTATGAATAATATTGATGGCAAATTAAAAACCGTGTAAAAAACCTTCCGAGGAAAGACCTGGAAAAATCCGTTTAAAAAGCTGCCGCTAAGGACAGAAATTTTTATGATCACCTGCTGGTAAACTATATTGATAAAGAATCGGGTGAACAGGAATTGTATCAACAGGCAATCAGACTATTAGCCAGACGCGATTGATACTTGCACAAAAGCAGGGTATAAAAAACAAATAAACCATTAGTAATCAAAACAAAACGAAACACCTATGGAAAAAGAATTGAAATCACAGGGCAGATGCCTTTACTGTGATCAGATGTTCATGCAAAAAGGAATAGGTAAACATCTGACCGGACACCTGACTGAAATGGAAAAAGCAGACAAGGACAAGCCCACTCAGGCCTACGTTCACATAGTAGTGGAGGCCTGGGAAATGTTTTACACCTCCTGGTAAGGGGCGATGCAGAAATGGTGGTCATTGATGGTTTTCTGAAAGACATCTGGCTTGAATGTTGCGGGCATATGAGCTGTTTCAGAAATACAAATTTTGAAATCAGTAAGAGCCAAAAGGTAGGAAATGTTTTTATGTCCCGTGCTAAAATAGTTCACGATTATGATTTTGGAGATACTACGAGAGTGATGTTACACGGATTGAAAAGTTACCAGTTGAACCTGAAAGAAAAAACAATACTGCTCTCGCGAAACGAACCCTTAAAAATCATGTGTTCCATTTGCGGAAAGAAACCGGCCGTAAACCTTTGCACAGCATGTAATCAGGAAGATTATGCGTTTTTCTGCAAATCCTGCTCAAAAAAACACGAAAAAAAATGTGAAGATTTTGCCAACTATGCCTGTATGCCGGTGGTAAACTCTCCGCGTATGGGTGTATGCGGCTAAGAAGGAGGTGTTATTGACACCGCCAGGGACGGGGTGTATTATAGGGAGCAATGATCCGTGTCAGGTCTGTACCAAAAGAGTGGCTGAAAAACAAATGTTTTTCAGCCCCTCATCATTAAAAACCGGGTTTATTGAGATATCAATGCACGAGTTTGAGTATTTGGCATTTTGACTCTTTCAATCCAGTAAATTCAAGTTTAAAAGTATACATCCCCGCTGGATAGTTTTTTGCAGCGAATACAACCGAGTGTTTTCCAATCTGCTGATTTTCATCAACAAGTATTGATACCAGCTCACCTAAGACATTGTAAACACATAATTTCACCATTCCGTTTTCAGGTAATGTATAATTTATGTCTGCTTTCTCATTAAATGGGTTGGGAAAAGCTGTAAACGACAAACCGGTTTCTACGTAATCACCCTGAACAAACACCTTAGGCATTAACAAATAGATACCCTCGTTTTCATCTCCGTACTGATTCCCGATCACACCTGTTCCGCTTAAAAGGAAATCAATGTTTCCGCTTTTCTGACCAAAAAGCTTATGGAAGCCCATGATGATCAGATCATCAGCAGCAGCCAAATCGAAATGATTGGTAGTAGCGTAAAGCACCCTGATTACTCCTTTTTCGTCTGTTACCAGCAGGTCATTGTCTTCGGCAATGATTTCCTCATAGGATGGGTTTATCTTAATAATGCCGGTTTTATTAACAGCTTTGGGTACATACACCGTTTCAAGCCGGTACTGATCATAGGGATAAGTTATTTCCAATCCTAAAGCCGAGAAATCGTTCATCTTTGAACTTATTTTCAACGGAATTTCAAAATAATATGGATCATTGGTTGTGATAAGCTCTCCGGACGTAACGATGAAATCATCCTTCAGTGATTTCAGCCCTACCCAGGTAATAAGTGAATCACGGTACCGGCTGCTCGATGCATTGTAATCGCCATAACAAACGGTTCTTAGTTTCACATTCATATCTTCACCGGACATGTTAATCATAGTATCAATTACGGGCCAGTTACCTTTTGGCAAATTGTAAGTTGTAGTATATGGAGACACAATCTTTGTCTTTATCCTGGCAATATCGATGGTATTTATCGTTTTACTATTATTTACATCTGCTGCTCTTTTATAAATTGCCGAGAAACATCTGGACGGATCCTGATTAGTATCACTTCCCACAAAATATTTCAACAGGGAAACATCAATAGCGTTGACATCGTTCCCCCACTGCATGGTATCAGGTGTAAATTTATCATAAGACAAAATGTAATTGCCATTTAATATATTATTAAACTGATAATTGCCGGCTGCATCACTGGTATCTCTGGCTATTTCAGTACCCGCCGGATGGCTCTTTAATATCACAATCACATTATCTATAATATACTTCGGCGCATTATATGTTGGATAATTGGGCGCCGGACTTCCGGCATTGGCTCTACCGGTATAACTTGTTTTTCCGCTGATCGTATGCCCGATAGAAATTTTAACGGAATCAATAGTAATACAGCCATTATTATTAACAGTCAATATATATGTAGTTGCCGTTAAAGGCGATGCCAGTGGTTGACAAATATCCGGATTGTCCAAACCTGTTGCAGGATACCAGGAGCACATTCCAGGGCCGTTATTTGAGTCACCAAGTGGTAAGGCAGTGCCTGTAAATATGTTATCTGCTCCTGCTTCAGCAGCAGGCATTGCAATTACAGTTATTGTTTTTACGGCAATGTTTATGCAACCGCCAATCAAAACTGTATAGGTGATATCCGAACTACCCACTGAAATACCTGTTACTTGTCCTGTTAATGAGCCAACTGATGCAACACCGGGATTTGAGCTTGTCCAGGTACCACCGTTTGAAGTTGACGTCCATAATACGGATGAACCTGAACATATTGGTGTTATACCTGTAATGATCTGGACAACCGGTGCAGTAATTGTAACTGTTTTTATAGCTGTATTTACGCAACCACCTACTGTAACAGAATAGGATATCTCTGATGTTCCAGACCCAATCCCTGTGACGATACCTGATAATGAATCTACGGTGGCCACATTGGGTAAGGAGCTTGCCCAGTTTCCTCCGGTAGTAGTGCTCGTCCAAACCGCTGTTGAACCTGTGCATATCGGTGTGTTTCCTGTAATCGTCTGGGGTATCGGGGCTGTAATTGTTAAAGATCGGGTAGCTGTATTCACACAACCGCCTGTTGTTACCGAATACGTGATATGTGTGGTACCCGCTGCCATTCCCGTTACCTGACCTGTCGCAATATCCACTGTTGCAACTGCAGGTGCGGCGCTTACCCATATTCCTCCTTCCGTTGTCGCCGACCATAAGTCGTGGGACCCAACACATAAAGGCGTTGTACCAGTGAGTATCTGAGTTATGGGAGCAGTAACGGTAACTGTCTTAGTAGCCGTATTTATGCACACTCCGGTGGTCACAGTATAGGTTACTAAAGATGTTCCTGCTGAAACACCGGTAATGGAACCAGTCAATGATTCCGCAGTTGCAATACCGGAATTTGAGCTTGTCCAGGTTCCTCCTGCTGTAGTAGATGTCCAGACAGCAGAAGAGCCAATACATACAGGAGTAATTCCTGTAATCGTTTGTGGTGTTGGAGCAGTTATAGTTATTGTTTTTGTGGCAGTATTTACACAGCCTCCAATTTCAACCGAATAGGATATCACAGATACGCCTGCAGATATTCCGGAAATAATTCCTGACGAAGCATCAGCAGCAGCGATACCAGGTAAAGAACTTGTCCATGTGCCACCTGTGGTTGTTGACGACCATGTTGCAACAGAACCTATACATAACGGGGTTGTCCCGCTGATTAACTGTGGTATCGGAGCGGTTACTGTGATCAGATTGGTTGCTAAATTAATACAGCCCCCAACTGCAACACTGTATGTAATCAGGGATGTTCCTGCAGTAATGCCGGTAATATTGCCTGACAATGAGCCGATGGTGGCCACCCCGGGAACAGAAGTTGACCATGTACCTCCCGAAGTAGTACCTGACCATACCGATGAAGAACCGGTGCATAAAGGCGTTGTTCCTGTAATCGTCTGAGCGATGGGCGCTGTTATTGTCACTGCTCTGGATGCGGTATTTACACAACCACCAAGTTCGACAGAATATGTTATTAATGAGGTTCCTGCTTCAATGCCCGTCAGGAAACCATCTGACTGGCCAATACTGGCAATACCCGGAGACAGACTTGTCCAGGTTCCCCCAGTTGTAGTGCTCGTCCAGTTGGCAGCCGATCCAGTGCATAAAGGCGTTGTTCCAACGATCGACTGAGCAACAGGGGCAGTTATCACAACCGCCCTGGTTGCAGTATTTACACAACCACCTAATGTTATCGAATAGGTAATAATTGATGTTCCGGCAGTTACACCTGTGATCAGGCCTGTAACAGCATCAGCTGTCGCAACGGACGGTGCAGCACTCGTCCATGCTCCCTCCGGAGTGGTACTAGTCCATATTGTTGTTGAACCGATACAAAGAGGCGTCTGACCTTCGATGGTCTGAGGAACAGGCGCTGTTACCGTAACCGTCCTGGTTGCCGTATTCACACAGCCGCCAACCGTAACCGAATAAGTAATCAATGAGGTTCCGGCTTCAACACCAGTTACCTGGCCTGTGGATAAGCCGACTGTAGCTACACCCGGGACAGAACTTGTCCATGTTCCTCCTGCAATAGTGCCAGACCAGACAGCTGAAGCGTTGATACATAAAGGAGTTGATCCTATGATGGATTGAAGAATAGGCGCTGTTATGGTAAGGGATTTTGTTACGGTGTTTATACAACCGCCAATAGTGACCGAATATGTGATCACCGTCGTTCCCGCATTGATACAGGTTACTTCGCCTGTAGTAGGATCTATTTCGGCCACACCCGGTTCGGAACTCGACCATGTACCACCCGTTGTTGTTGATGACCATATTTCCGTTGATCCCTCACATAACGGGCTTGTTCCGGTAATAGTCTGAGGTACCGGTGCAGTAACAACTACTGTTTCAGATGCTGTTTTCGTGCAATTTCCAGAGGTAACTGAATAGGTTATTTCTGATGTACCAGCGGAAATACCGGTCACTGCTCCGGTTGATGAACTGACTACTGCAATACCCGGCATGGAACTTGACCAGTTACCGCCGCTGGTAGTGCTTGTCCAAACAGTATTTGAGCCCATACATAACGGAGTTGATCCGGAGATAATCTGTGGAGGAGGCCCATTCACTGTCAAGGTCACGCTATTTGAAACTGCAATGTTGTTAGCTTCACAATTGGTAAGATAACACCTGTAAAGGTAATTTCCTATTGGGATATTACCGCTGACACTCAAAATATTAGAATCTGCATAAGCATAGATAGCTCCTGTTGGAGATCCGTCTGTAACAATATTCCAGGTACTGTCCTCAAAATACTGCCATTGATAGGTAAATGGTAATGTCCCTGATAGTTCATCAGGAACTTCATTACCAACCTCAAAAGTCATATTCCCTCCGAAACAGATATTTTGATCTATGGGTTGCCCTGCTGTATTTATGGATAACGGTATGCACGGACATATCCCACCATCCTCATATGTTGCCAGATATTCATTATAATCGCCATCGGCAAATAAGCGGGGTGTTGGGTTATCAGACCAATATACTGATTCACAATCTGTTGCAGACGTTTTATAAAGAAAATTTAATTTACATAATACCCCGTTGTTTGGAATAATAACCGGCATATCTCCCCATAAAAAACTCAACAGACGGATATTTCCATCATACGAGGGAGATGCTTGCGTAACATCCGATATACCCGGATACCAGCCGGTCGTATTGATATATTTGAGGTTTGTTGTATCATAACGTATGGTGAATTGAAATCCTGCCAAATCATCCGGTGCAAAATTGGATAGTACAATATTAACAGCTACAGTACTGCCCGGTATAACGCCAGGTACTGTCTGTATTGTTGCAATAGGACCGCTAATGGTATCTACTTTCAGTGTCGCAGAATTTGAAGTATCAACATTCCCTCCGCTGCAGTTTGTAACATAACAACGATACAGATAGTTACCGATAGCTGTAACTCCGCTAACCGTCATTGAATCCGATGTACTATTTGAATACACCGCTCCGGTGGGCACTCCATCATTAACATTCGTCCATAAGTTCCCATTGTATAGTTGCCATTGGTAACTAATTGGTGAAGAGCCATCTGCTGAAACAGAAAAACCTGCACTTTCGCCCGGGCCTATATGTTGGCCGGCTGGCTGAACCGTTATGTTCACTCCGGTACAAACGGTACATATTCCGCCATCTACATATGTCACCGTATATTCATTATAGTCACCGTTAATAATGGTACGCGGTGTAGGCATGTCTGACCAGTATATGGATTCACAAGATGTTGAATTTGTCTTATTTATAAAGTTTAATTTACATAGCACACCATCAATGACCATTGCAAATGATTCTGCCCAGGCAAATGTTAAAGCATGAACAGTACCATAATAAGTGGATGAAACCTCTGTCACACCAGATATTCCTGCATACCAATCGGAAGAATTTATATATTTGAGTTTTGTTGTATCATATTTCACTGTAAACTGGAATCCTGAGATATTATCCGGAGCAAAACAGGAAAGTGAAATATTAACTGCAATCTGGCTGCCGGGTATTGCACCGGAAACCGTTTGAATAGAAGCCACAGACGGACATAGGGCATTGACCATGAGTGTCGCCGGATTAGAAGAAATATTATTTGCACCGCTGCAATTGGTCAACAGACATCGATACTGATAGCTGCCGGTTGCTGTAATGCCGCTTACCGTCATTGCACTGCCTGCCTCATTTGAATAAACCGAACCGGCAGGTATTCCATCGCTTACGTCATTCCACGATGTACCATTTAAATATTGCCATTGAAAAGTAAATGGGACAGTACCATTAACTGAAACAGAAAAAAATGCACTTCCACCTGCTGAAATACTCTGATCTGACGGTTGAACTGAAATAGACACCGGGGTACAAACAGAGCAGACTGCACCATCTTCATAGGTTACACTGTATTCTTCAAAATCACCATTAATAAACATCCGTGGTGTCGGAGTGTCAGACCAATACACCGACTGACAACCTGTTGCATTTTGTTTATTCATAAAATTCAGTCTGCAAAGCGCACCGTCAACAACAACTCCGAACGATTCTGCCCACGAATAGGTAATGGCATGAAAAGGACCATAATAATTGGAAGCAATGACAGTAACTCCGGATATTCCGGAATGCCAATTTGTAGTGCTGACATATTTCAGCGTTGTGGTATCATACTGTATTGTAAACTGAAATCCACGGATATCATCAGGTGCAAAACAAGATGTGGTAATATCAACAGCAACATTACTGCCGGGTATTGCACCTGATACCGTTTGTAAGGTGGCAGTTGCAAAACATGAAGCATTTACGGTCAATGCCGCTGCATTTGACGAAACAGTATTAATGCCGCCGCAATTTGTTATAACACAGCGGTACTGATAGCTGCCTGCAGCAGTAATTCCGCCAACCATCAGCGTATTGGTGTTTGAATTGCTGTAGATCGCTCCGTCAGGTGTATCATTTACGACATCTATCCATGTGTTGCCATTATAATATTGCCATTGATACAGGTAAGACGGAGTACCAGCTGCATTAACAGTGAAATAGGCCGTATCACCGGTATTTATACTCTGATCCGAAGGCTGTCCTGTAATAGACACCGGTGTACATACGGAACAAACCGCTCCGTCAACGTATGAGACCGTATATTCATTATAATCGCCATCAATGAATACCCTTGCAGTGGGATTATCCGACCAGTATATCGATTGACAACCCGTCGCCGTAGTTTTATTGAGAAAATTCAATTTACAAAGAACCCCGTCAATGACCAGACCGAAGGATTCCGCCCAGGCAAACGTTATTGATTGTAGTGAGCCATAATAAGTAGAAGAAATTATGGTCACCCCTGTTACGCCTGCAAACCAGTCTGAAGTATTGATATACTTAAGATCAGTGGTATCATATTGAATGGAAAACTGGAAACCGGAAAGATCATCTGGAGCAAAACACGATAACGATACATCCACCGAAACATTACTCCCCGGAATTGCGCCCTGTATAGTCTGAATTGTGGCAGTTGCACTGCATACCGCATTCACGGTAAGTGTTGCAGCGCTCGTGGTGGTATGATTTTCTCCATTACAATTAGTCAAATAACAATGATACTGATAATTTCCGGCTCCGGTAATTCCGCTGACATTCAACGTAGCTGTTGTATTACCTGTATATACTGCACCGGCAGGAATTCCATTCACCACATCATTCCAGGCGCTTCCGTCATAATAACGCCACTGATAGGTGACCGGCGAACTACCGCCTGCACTGACTGAAAAAACTGCACTTTCGCCGGCATCAACCGATTGATCTGAAGGTTGTCCGGTAATAGACACCGGGGTGCATACAGAACATACCGCCCCGTTAATGTATGTGACCGTATATTCATTATAATCGCCATCAATGAATACCCTTGTGGTGGGATTATCCGACCAGTATATAGACTGACAACCCGTCGCCGTAGTTTTATTGAGGAAATTCAATTTACACAGAACCCCGTCAATGACCAACCCGAAAGATTCCGCCCAGGCAAAGGTAATAGCACGGATGTTTCCGTAACCGGCTTGTGCCACAGTAACCCCGGTAACACCTGAAAACCAGTTTGTTGTGCTGATATATTTCAGATGCGTCGTATCATAACGTAAGGTGAACTGGAAACCGGATAGATCATCAGGAGCAAAACATGATAACGAAACATCCACTGCAACATTACTCCCCGGAATTGCATCCTGTATGGTCTGTATGGCAGCCGTCGGAGCACATACCGCATTCACGGTAAGCGTTGCGGTACTTGTGGCAGTGTCATTTTCTCCGTTACAATTAGTCAAATAACAACGATACAGATAACTTCCTGCACTGCTGATTCCGCTTACATTCAACGTAGTTGTTGCACTGCCTGTATAAACGGCACCGGCAGGAATACCATTCACCACATCATTCCAGACGCTTCCATCATAATAACGCCACTGATAGGTGACCGGTGAACTACCGCCTGCACTAACCGAAAAAACGGCACTGCCGCCGGCATCAACCGATTGATCTGAAGGCTGTCCTGTAATGGACACCGGCGAACATACGGAACATACCGCTCCGTCAACGTATGTGACCGTATATTCATTATAATCGCCATCAATGAATACCCTTGAGGTGGGACTGTCGGACCAGTATATGGACTGACAACCCGTCGCCGTGGTTTTATTGAGGAAATTCAATTTACAAAGAACCCCGTCAATGACCAGGCCGAAGGATTCGGCCCAGGCAAAGGAAATAGCACGGATGTTCCCGTAACTGGCTTGTGCCACCGTAACCCCGGTAACACCGGCAAACCAGTCTGTTGTGCTGATGTATTTCAGATGCGTCGTATCATACCGTATGGTAAACTGAAAGCCCGAAATATCATCGGGGTTGAAACCAGAAATCGAAATATCAACCGTGGTATTGCTGCCCGGCAAAATATTTGTCTGCGTCTGAATAGTGGCTGTCTGTGAATTGGAAGTCAGCACTGTAACGATCAGAATGAACAACAAAATTATTTTTTTCATAGGTTTAAATTTTTGTATCATTTATTATATTTTAATGAATTAATTTCAGCACCGCAGATTTACATTCATTCATGCACATATATTCAAGAACAATACTGTACATTCCCGAAGGCAGTTCTTCAGTTAAACACGAAATCGTATGCTTACCGCCGGACTGTGTTTCATTAACCAGTTCTGAAATCATCCCGCCCAGGGCATTATACATTTTAATCTTAACAGTGCCGGCTTCAGGTAAGGTGTAATTTATCAATACTTTATCACTAAAAGGATTTGGACAGGCTGTGAACTCCATCCCTCCTGCCCCGTTGCCTTCTGCAAACACCTTAGGTATGATAAAATAGGCATCCTCATTTTCCTGCCCGTATTGATTGGCAACCACTCCGGTTCCGCTCAGCCTGAACTCAAGATCACCTCTCTTCCGGTCATTAAGGCTGCTGAAGCCAAGAACCAAAACTTCATCATCCGCAGCTACATCATAATGACCGGTTGTGGCATAGACTACTCTGATAACCCCATCATGATCGCTTACCAGGAGGTCACCGGCATCCGCCAGTATTTCCTCATACGAGGGATTGATCCGTGCAGAACTGCCTTTACTCATCCCTTTGGGCATATAAGCGCTTACCAGCCGGTATTCTTTGGCAGGATAGCTCAGTTCCAGTCCCAGCGCCGAAAAGTCATCCATTTTGGCGCTGACACGCAAGGGTATCTCAAAATAGGAGGCATCCGACGTTTTAATATATGTATCTGATGTCACTATAATCTCTGACGGCAGTGATTTTGATCCGTTCCAGGCGGTCAGTGAATCACGGTATTTGCTGCTCGAAGCGTTGTAATCGCCATAACATATAGTTTCCAGATTAAGATTTAAATCCGAACCGGAAACAGTGACCGTTTTGGTTAAGGCCACCCAGTTGCCTTTCGGGAAGTTCTTTCCCGCTTCGTAGGGCGAGGCAATCTTGGATTTTATCCTCGCCACATCGGCCACATTGATATAGGCATTATTATCCACATTGGCTGCCTTCAGGTAATCCGCCGTGAATTTCCGCGAAGGATCCTGAACCGTATCGCTGGCAATCAGATACTTCAGCATGGCCACATCGGTAACGCTGATGTCGTTACCCCACTGCATAGTATCCGCAGTATATTTATCCCAGGACAAGGTGTATTCGCCATCGGGAACATTACTAAACTGGTAATTCCCCGTTGCATCGCTGGTATCTCTTGCCAATTCAACTCCTGATGGATAACTTTTTAAAATAACTATGACACGGTCAATAGCATAGATCGCCGGATTATAATAAGGCAGGTTGGGTGCAGGACTGCCATTGTATGCCCTGCCCTTATACCTTGTTTTTCCTGAAATAGTGTGGTTAGGATTAAAGTAAATTGTAACCTGATCGGTAGCAATACAACCATTATGGTTTACCGTCAGTGTGTAAGTAGTGGTGACAGAAGGAGACGCCAGAGGCTGTGAAACCGTTGTATCGTTCAGGCCTGATGCCGGCGACCAGCTTATAGTACCCGGTCCATTGGCCGTATCACCTAATAATACAGGCGTTCCTGAATAAATGGCATCTGCTCCGGCTTCGGCATAAGGCAGGGCCGATACGGTGACAGTTTTTGTGGCCGAGTTCACACACCCTCCGGAAGTAGTTACCGAATAGGTTATTCTTGACGTTCCTGCTGAAACTCCGGTTACAACACCCGTTGTTGAGCCAACAGTTGCAAACGCAGTAGCCGAACTTGTCCATGTTCCGCCCGTAGTTGTGCTGGTCCAAGTCTGTGAAGAGCCGAAGCAGATGGGTGTTGTACCTGTTATGGTTTGGAATACAGGGGCTGTTATGGTCACCACTGCGAAACCCTCAGTTCCCCATTCGCAATTGTTATAGGAACGGAAATAATAGGTGCCACTCATCGTGACTGGCTGGGATGTCGACGGTGTAGCTGTCGAGGTGCCTCCACTGGTGGTACACTGCCAGTAAATAGTGCCGCCTGTGCCGCCCGTGGCCGTCAAGGTTGTGCTGCCGCAATATGTGCCACTGCTGTTCACCGTCACCGGACCGGGTTCAGGATTGATCGTTACCGTGGCGCTGCCCTGGGTGCCCCACATACAGTTGTTATAGGAACGGAAATAATAGGTACCGGAGGAAGTCACGGTGTGGCTTGTGCCAGGTTCCGCTGTGGAGGTGCCTCCACTGGTGGTACCCTGCCAGTAGATGGTGCCGTTGGTACCGCCTGTGGCGGTTAGTGTTTGGCTGTTGCAGTATGTGCCTGCACCATTTACTGTCACAGCGCCCGAACTTGGATTGATTGTAACTGTTGCGCTACCCTGAGCTCCCCAGCCACATCCGTTATATGCACGGAAATAATAAGTCCCCGAGGATGATACGCTTTGGGGATTGGTTGAATTTGATGTGGATGTTCCATTACTGGTTGTGCCCTGCCAATAAATCGTACCATTGGTACCGCCGCTCGCAGTAATAACTACCGAGCCTCCGCACTGGGTGGTGCCGCCTAAAACGGAAACTGCAGAGGGAACAGTATTAACTGTCACGGTATCACTCGCACAGGAAGTAGCGCCGCAGGAATTCGATTCCCACCTGCAATAATAAGTAGTATTAGAAGTCAATGTTCGGGTAATTTGAACATTGTTTCCGCTTCCCACAAAGGTTCCGCCACAACTACTCTCGTACCATCTGAGTGTACCTCCGCTACCACCGGCGCTACCACCTGAATAGTTAAGGGTAAAGGTGGTCGAAGTACCGGAACAAACAGTAGAAGGTGAGACAGCAGCACTTGATGGCGCTGATGGATAGCTATAGATTGCTATTGCTGCGCTTCCCTGAGCTCCCCAACACCCTGCGGCTGACCGCGACCTGAAATAATAGGTTCCGCTAGAAGAAACCGAATATGAAGCAGCAGGTGTGGTAGTCGATGTGCCATTGCTTGTGGTTCCCTGCCAGTAAATGGTGCCGTTGGTGCCACCTGAAGCCGTGATTGTTCTGCTTCCGCCACATTGGGTTCCACCACCTGCAACGGAAACCGCAGAAGGAACGGCATTGATTGTCACCGTAGCGCTTCCCTGAGCTCCCCAGCCACAGCCGTTATATGCCCTGTAATAATAAGTGCCTGATGAAGAAACCGTTCGATTTGTAGTTGGCGTCGCCGTGGATGTTCCTCCGCTGGTAGTATTCTGCCAGTATATGGTGCCACCGGTACCACCGGACGCATACAGAGGTAAATTGCTCGCACAATATGTTCCGCCACCAGCGACAGTCACTGTGGCAGGCAAGCTGGTCAATACACTAGCCGATCCCTGAGGCCCCCAGCATCCATAGGAATTGAGTGCCCTGAAATAATAAGTTCCGGTAGTGGATACCGTCTGCGATGTGGAAGCTGTACCTGTGGAAATACCATTGCTTGTTGTACCCTGCCAGTATATGGTTCCACCTGTGCCACCTGCACCAGTAAGAGTTACACTTCCGCCACAAGAAGTGCCACCCCCGCTGACCGTAGTGATACCCGGCACAGCATTAACCATTACAGTGAATGATCCGCAACCGGCCGACCAACAGCCTGTGGAAGAAACATTATAAGCTCTTGCGTAATACGTTGTTGTAGCGGTGGGTGATACCGTTACAGAATTCCCAACTCCGGTCTGAACTCCTCCGCATATACCGGTGTACCAATATATGTTACAACCTGTAACGGCTGCTGACAATGTGGATGAACTACCCTGACAAATGGTAGTGGGGACACCTGTAATAACGGGATTTGATGGCAGGGGATTCACAACAACAGTAGCGCTGCCCTGGACACCCCAGCCACAGTTGGCGTTATATGCCCTGAAGTAATAAATTCCTGAGGTGGTTACGGACTGAGAGGTGGCTGGCGTAGCGGTTGATGTCCCGCTTGAAGTGGTTCCCTGCCAGTAAACGGTGCCTCCTGTACCTCCGACGGCATTAAGCGTTGTGCTGCTGCCACTGCAGATGGAACCGCCACCACTAACCATAACGGCTGAAGGAGGTTCAACTACAATTACTATGGCACTTCCCTCTGTTCCCCAGCCACATACATTGTAAGCCCTGAAATAATAGGTGCCCGACGCAGTAATGACGCGTGTAGTTGTGTCTGTCGCAGTGGATGTTCCCCCACCTATAGTATCCTGCCAGTAGATCGTCCCATTAGCGCCTCCTGTGGCAGTAAGAACAGCGCTATTACAATAAGTTCCTCCGCCATTGACAGTTACCTGCCCCGGTACGGACGTTATAACCGTTATACTCCCCTGTGTTCCCCAGCATTGACCGTTAAACGCCCTGAAATAATAAGTTCCTGAAGAAGTCACTGTTTGTGTAACGGATGGTGTGGCCGTAGATGTGCCTCCACTGTTTGCTCCCTGCCAGTAGATAGTGCCTCCCGTTCCTCCGGAAGCCGTCAGTATATTACTACCGCTACAATCTGCAGAATCTTTACTGATGTAGACGGGGCCAGGAACAGGATTTACCCCGATCGTAATGCTGCTGCATCCCGACGAGCCACAACCGTTGACAGCTTTGGCATAATAGGTAGTTGCTGATAAAGGAGTAACGGTAATCGAATCGCCCGTACCCAGCAGATTACCTCCGCAGGAATCGGTATACCAATAAATTATACAGCCGGGTACCGGGGCATATAACAATGTGGAGCTGCCATAGCATATAGTATCGGACGATGCAGTGATAATGGGATCACTGGAAGGCAGAGAATCACCTATAGTTACCGCTGCACTTCCCTGAGTGCTCCAGCAACCCGTTGATGAACGCGACCTGAAGTAATATGTTCCGCTGGTATTTATTGAAGCTGAAGAAGCAGCCGTGGCTGTTGATGTGCCATTGGATGTTGTTCCCTGATAGTATACAGTTCCACCGGCGCCGCCTGATGCGGTGATGGTAGTGCTGCCGCAATAGGCTCCGGCGCCTGAAACGGAAACCACAGAAGGAACAGCATTAACATAAACAACGACAGGAGAAGATGCAGCCTCGGAGCAAACACCACTTTTATATACTGATCTCATATACAGTGTGCCCGTACTTGACCCCCATGTTGCAGGGTTTCCTGTTGAATAGGTGCTCCACGTGCCACCTGTACCTCCCCATTGGTATTCGTGGCGTTGAAACGTTCCTGTCCCACTGCCAGTATAAGTAATAGTAGTACCTGCACATACGGTTGAACCCGACGCAGGTGATTGAGTTTCAATGGCAGTAGAGATTGGATTTACTGTAACCGTAGCAGAGCTGCAGGATACCGAAAAGCCGGATACATTATAACCCCTTGCATAATAGGTAGTGGTTGAAGCCGGAGAAACCGAGAAGTTTGCTCCCGGAGAACTTGTACCCACAAATGTGTTTCCACAACCACCTGTATACCAATAAATGCTAGTTGCATTGGTTGAAGTCGCTGAAATAATGGTTGAGTTCCCGCTACAAATCGAGGTTGTTCCGGAGGTTATCGGAGTCGAAGGAGTATTGGATTCAGCGGATTTATATGCAAGCGTATAAGAACCATAATTTGAACCGTAACCGGAAATATACAGGGAGGTCCATCCAGACTGAGTAGCCGTATAGGAAATATACGATGCATTGCCGCAATAATCGTCATTAGAGGCCAGAAATGAAGTGTAACCACATCCATAACCATAGCCGTATAAACACAGATATGAGTCATAACTGGCCGCGCCGCCGTCAGCAGAGCATAAAGAAAAATAATACGTCATGTCACTATAGAGATAAAAATCATACCTGTTGTACGTTGTTTCATCTGGCAGAGAGCCGCTGACTGTCTGCCATGAAGTTGTCGGTGCAGAAGGATCACCAATATAAGTGCAGTTTGTCCGGCTGCACTGTCCAAAAACATTGTGATTCGATAACACAGCTATTAATAATACAAGAAAAAAAGAAAATGGTGCCTTTAGCAGTGCAATCAATGGATTCGTTTTATTGGCGCCGATAGGATAAGAAATTGTATCTCCATTAAAAAATCTTGAGGTAAAAAATCTAAACTTTGACAGATTGTTAGTCAAATTGTTGGTTAGGCAGGTAAATTTTTTCATTCAAATATATTTATTTAATTATTATTTATTAATTCATAACAAAAGTTTTAGAGAGTAATACCTTAGCTATAAACCTGATAATCAGTATATGTAATTTAACTAATTTATATTTTTTTCATTGTTATATTTTAATGAATTAATTTCAGCACCGCAGATTTACATTCATTCATGCACATATATTCAAGAACAATACTGTACATTCCCGAAGGCAGTTCTTCAGTTAAACACGAAATCGTATGCTTACCGCCGGACTGTGTTTCATTAACCAGTTCTGAAATCATCCCGCCCAGGGCATTATACATTTTAATCTTAACAGTGCCGGCTTCAGGTAAGGTGTAATTTATCAATACTTTATCACTAAAAGGATTTGGACAGGCTGTGAACTCCATCCCTCCTGCCCCGTTGCCTTCTGCAAACACCTTAGGTATGATAAAATAGGCATCCTCATTTTCCTGCCCGTATTGATTGGCAACCACTCCGGTTCCGCTCAGCCTGAACTCAAGATCACCTCTCTTCCGGTCATTAAGGCTGCGGAAGCCAAGAACAAGGATTTCATCATCCGCTGCCACATTATAATGACCCGTTGTAGCATAGACTATTCTGATAATCCCATCATGATCGCTTACCAGAAGGTCACCGGCATCGGCCAGAATTTCTTCATACGAGGGATTGATCTCCACAGAACCGCCTTTGTTCATTGCTTTGGGCATATAAGCGCTTACCAGCCGGTATTCTTTGGCAGGATAGCTCAGTTCCAGTCCCAGCGCCGAAAAATCATCTATTTTGGCGCTGATACGCAAGGGTATCTCAAAATAGGAGGCATCCGACGTTTTAATATATGTATCTGATGTTACTATTATTTCTGACGGGAGTGATTTTGATCCGTTCCACGCGGTCAGTGAATCACGGTATTTGCTGCTCGATGCGTTGTAATCGCCATAACATATAGTTTCCAGATTAAGATTTAAATCCGAACCGGAAACAGTGACCGTTTTGGTTAAGGCCACCCAGTTTCCTTTCGGGAAATTCTTTCCCGCTTCGTAAGGCGAGGCAATCTTGGATTTTATCCGCGCCACATCGGCCACATTGATATAGGCATTATTATCCACATTGGCTGCCTTCAGATAGTCGGCCGTGAATTTCCGCGAAGGATCCTGAACCGTATCGCTGGCAATCAGATACTTCAGCATGGCCACATCGGTAACGCTGATGTCGTTACCCCACTGCATAGTATCCGCAGTATATTTATCCCAGTACACGGTGTATTCGCCATCGGGAACATTACTAAACTGGTAATTCCCCGTTGCATCACTGGTATCTCTTGCCAGTTCAACACCGGACGGATAATTTCTTACAATAACAATGACACGGTCAATAGCATAGATCGCAGGATTATAATAAGGCAGGTTAGGTGCAGGACTGCCATTGTATGCCCTGCCCTTATATATTGTTTTTCCGGATATAGTATAGTTCAGATTGACGTAAACCGTAACCATGTCGGTAGCAATACAACCATTATGGTTTATCGTCAGTGTATAAACAGTGGTAAAGGAAGGAGACGCCAAAGGCTGCGTAATCGTTGTATCATTCAGGCCTGATGCCGGCGACCAGCTTATAATACCCGGTCCATTGGCCGTATCACCTAATAATACAGGCGTTCCTGAATAGATGGCATCTGCTCCGGCATCGGCATAAGGCAGGGCCGATACGGTGACAGTTTTTGTGGCTGTGTTGATACAACCACCTGAAGTAGTCACCGAATAGGTGATGGTTGCTGTCCCTGCTGATACACCTGTAATTAAACCTGTTCCAGCGTCTACCGTTGCTACAGATGGTGTTGCACTTGTCCATGTTCCTCCTGTGGTGGTACTGCTCCACATGGCCGAACTGCCCTGACAGATAAGTGATGCTCCGGTGATGGTTTGGGTTACTGGGTTAGTTATGGTTACTACAGCGCTGCCTTGTGGACCCCAGCCGCAGTTAGCGTTATAAGACCTGAAATAATAGGTTCCTGAAGTGACCACTGTCTGCGAGGTAGAAGGTGTGGCAGTTGATGCTCCATTACTTGTAGTTCCCTGCCAGTAGATCGTACCATTGGTGCCTCCGGTGGCCGTGAGCGTTTTACTGCCACAAGCCATTCCAGCACCATTTACTGTCACTGCACCGGCAAAAGCATTTATGGTTACTGTTTGGGTTGCGGTGTTGACACAACCTCCGGTAATCACAGTATATGTGATAACAGAAGTGCCTGCTGAAACTCCGGTTACAACACCCGTTGTTGAGCCAACAGTTGCAACAGCAGGTGAAGAACTCATCCATGTGCCGCCGCTTGTTGTACTTGTCCACCCTGCCGAACTGCCAACGCATATCGGTGTAGTCCCTATGATTGCTTGGGCGGCTACCGGACAAATCATTCCATCTGTATAAGAAACTGTTATTTCATTATAATTATCATCCGCAAAAAAACGCTGTGTCGGATTATCTGACCATATGATATTTTGACATCCACTGACCGGTAACTTATAGGTAAAGTTCAACTGACATAACAAGCCGTTTATACTAACGGGGACATCTCCCCAGACAAAGGTCAAGGCATCCACGTTGGGCGGAGTGCCGTAATAATTATGTAGGATACCTACTCCCGTTACTCCGGCTGCCCAGTTCGACGTCCCATTATAATGAAGATAACTTGTATCAAAACGTATCGTAAACTGGAATTGGGATAATGGCGTTGAAAAACCTCCAAGGTTAATATCAACTGTCGTATTGCTGCCGGGACATGCTCCATAGACCGTTTGTATGGTGGCTGTCGCAGCAGATGCAGCTGTTACCGTAATTGATCCCGTAGCCGATACATTGCCGCAGCCTCCTGTGGTAATAACCGTATAGTTATAAGTGCCGGTTACGGTTGGCGTTCCGCTGATGGTAACTACATTAGAAGCCCAGCTACCACTGACACCCGTAGGTAATCCGGTAACGGTGGCACCTGTCGCTCCGGTAGTAGTATAAGTAATATTAGTGATAGCTATATTGATACATTTTATCTGTGCACTGGTACCCGCACCAGAGGTTAGTGTAATGGTGTTGTTCGGTGTTACGGTGATGGTTCCATTAGCAGTAACCGCCGGAGTGGTACAACCGCCTGTGGTGGTAATGGTATATGTAAATGTTCCCGAAACTGCTGGCGTTCCGCTGATGGTAACCACATTAGAAGCCCAGGATCCGGTAACACCCGCAGGTAATCCGGTAACGATGGCGCCTGTGGCACCTGTAGTTGCATAAGTGGTGGTTGTGATAGCAGTATTGATACATTTTATCTGTGTTCCACCTGCTGTCAAAGTTATCGTGTTATTGGGTGTTACAGTGATCGTCCTGGTGGCCGTGTTGACGCATCCATTGACTGACACACTATAGGTTATCAAAGATGTGCCGCCGGTTACGCCTGTGATCACTCCCGAAGCGTTAACAGTAGCAACTGTTGTAGCGCTGCTGGTCCAGGTTCCTCCGGTAGTGGTGCTCGTCCAGGTGGCTGTGCTCCCCTGGCAGATAGGTGTTGTACCGCTAATGGTCTGCGGGGTGAGCGCAGTAATAGTTAGCGTCCTGGTTGCCGTGTTGACGCAACCATTGACAGTCACACTATAGTTAATCAAAGAAGTGCCACCGGATACTCCCGTTATAATTCCGGAAGCATTAATAGAAGCCACCGTTGTAGCGCTACTGGTCCATGTACCTCCGGTAGTGGTGCTGCTCCAGAAGGCTGTGCTGCCCTGGCAGATTGGTGTCGTACCGGTAATTGTTTGAGGTAATGGTGTTGTAATGGTGACTATTTGTGTGGCAATGTTGATGCAGCCACCTTCTGTGGTTACAGAATATGAAATAAGCGATGTTCCTGCATTTAAACCGGTCAACATTCCATTGTTTTCCCCTATGGCAGCTATTCCCGGAGAG